>PJUF01000119.1_pt1 | contig 78406 bp, 63 predicted proteins | sample 1512191 | NCBI WGS metagenome assembly PJUF01 (sample SAMN08177673, study PRJNA422409) | Feces metagenome, whole genome shotgun sequencing project. | isolation source: Chicken feces (3) enriched on wood chips | host: Gallus gallus | place: USA: Madison | collected 2015-01-15 | reverse complement strand
TAAGCTGTGCGAGAGTAGGTCATCGTCAGGATTTAAAAACAAAACCCCGCTGCCACAAGCAGCGGGGTTTTTCTTTGCACGGTGCCAGTATCGACACGCGCCGCGCGACTGGCCCGGGGGCGAAGCAGTCGACAGACCGATCAGAGCGGGCTGAGGGGCGGACGGATTGCCGGGAAAGCCTCTGCCGAGCATGGCTCGGCACTACGCGGCTCCAGGGGCATCGCCGCGAAGTCGTCTCGCATCCACCTGGATGCGCACCCCGGGGTGGACGGATTGCTGGGAAGCCTTTGCCGAGCATGGCTCGGCACTACACGGCTTCGGGGGCATCGCCGCGAAGCCGTCTCGCATCCACCTGGATGCGCACCCGGGGTGGACGGATTGCCGGGAAAGCCTTTGCCGAGCATGGCCCGGCACTACCGCGGCCTCCCTTTCGCGCAGCGAAGGGGAAGGCTTGGGAGGGGCGCTGTACGAGTAGAGCCGAGCCAGGCTCGGCTGGGGCATTAGCGGCGGTGCCTGCGCCGAGCATGGCTCGGCTCTATGGTGATGTCCTTGATCATGTTGTCGTCAACGCTGGCACCGGGCTGCCCTACACTCCACCTGTACCCAGTGGAGAAGAGAACAAGCGATGCGTATTGGACTGGCCGCCAACCGTCTGCACCACGAAAGCAAGGATGCAGCATTGTTCCGTTGGCTCGGCGCGTGTGAAAAGGGTATCCGTGAGCTGGGTATCGAGCTGCATGCCGTAGGACGTACGTACGATGCGATCGATAGTGCGCAATCGCTCACTGACTACCCCGCGCTGAAACGCTATCCCAACGGGCGCGAGGGCGGGCTGATGAAGCTGGTGGCCGAGGTCGTGGGCATGGGCAGCCCGGAACGAACCCTGGATGGCGCGATCTACCTGATCGATCCGGTCGATCCGTCTTCCATTTTTCCCGAGGCCATCGCGCTGAAGCGGCAATGTGTCATCCACGGGAAGCCTTTCATTTCCACGGTTGCCACGGCCCGTGACTGGATCGAGATGGAGCGCATCCACGCCGGGTTGGCGGCAGATCCGGCGGCGGACGACCTCAATGCCTTTGAGCAGCAGACCCTGGCATTGATCGCACACGATGCTCGTAAACCACAGATGCTGGCCTTTGCGGCGGAACACTTCGATGTCCTTTCACGCTTCAAGCAACGCATCGGTACCGGCACCACGGGCCAGCGCCTCAACGAGATGGCGTGGAGTCGCGGATGGCCGCGGGAGCAGGCGTGGATCGAGCGCTTCCAGAGCGGCCCATTGGGTGGCGACGCGCAGATTGCGGATCGGGTCCTGGAGCACCAGTGCCAGCGTGCGATCTTCTTCGAGGATCCGCATGTCGCCCGGCAACACGAAGCCGACATCCAATTGCTGGAAAGAGCGGTGACCACGGTGACGGATGAGGCCGTTTGCATTACGGCGCCGAACATCGCAGCACGATGGGCGAGCGCCGCGGTGCTGCGCCAGCAGCGTTGATGTAGCGCCGAGCCCTCGGCAGCGGCTTTCCGGGCAATCGGAGACTGACCCGGCGGTGACCTGACAGAAGGTGCCGTCGGCGCGGCGGCTTACCTCGTTCCTGCCGGGCCCGTAGTGCCGAGCCATGCTCGGCAGGGGCTTTCCCGGCAATAGTGGACTCACCCTGGGCCGACCTGACCGGATGCTTCGCCGGTTCTGCAGCGCTTACGCCACTCCTGCCCGCTACCGGATACTGCCCCCGGCAGGCTGTTCCACCAACGGGCGGAGACGGCTCAAGGACCGGGCGCTGCACGGTCCTGTGCTGACTTGGCCGTGCGCTTCCTGCGTGGGGCCTTGCGCTTGCCATCGGGGCTGCCAGCCGTGCTGCCGGCGCCCAACTGCTCCATCCAGGTGAGCACATCGACGTAGGCGATGAAGTGCTGCAGGTATTCCGGCGAGATCTCCTGCATCAGCGCCATCGCGCGGTAGGTGAGTACGCTGGAGTGCAGGGGGCCCGCATCTTCGGGCAGTGAATCCAGGCATTGCCGCAACAGGCTGTCGATGCGGATGCGGCTCCACAGCTGCTGGAATTCATCCAATGCCGGTATCAAGGGAGCTTCCATTGCGTCCTGCCGCGCCTGGCCGGCATCGGCACTGGCGGTAGCGCCGGCCAGCGGCAGCTGGTACTGCAGCGGTTCGACATTGAGTAGTTGCAGCAATGCCTGCAGCAGGCCGGGGCTTCCGGCAGCTGCCGTGGCCGGCACAGCCGGCATGGCCACGAGCTCGGCGTAGGCGGCTACCAGTGCATCAAGACGACTGTCCAACTGCTGACGCGCCGTGCCTGCATAGTGCTGGGCGCGATCGGCCAGCGCGGCCATCTGGCTGAAGCGGACAGGGTCCAGGCGATCAGCGCCGTGCTCGCGCCAGGTCTGTAGTTGGGCCAGTGTGCCGCCGCTAGTGTGCATCGGTCTTGCCGTCCTGCCTGGGACGCGGGATGGGTGCGATCTCGACACGGCGGTTCTTGGCCCGCCCGGCTTCATCGTCGTTGCTGCTGACCGGCTGCTCGGCGCCGAAGGCGGCGGCAAACACCGATTGCGAAGGCACGCCGTCGGCGATCAGGGTGCGGGTCACGGTAAGTGCGCGCGCAGCGGACAACTCCAGGTTGTCGGCGAAGCGGCCATTGGCCACGCGCACCGGCTGGTTGTCGGTGAAGCCGCTGACCATCAGGATTTCCTCGCGCGCGCCAAGATAGTCGCGCAGCGGCGCGGCGATGCTCTGCAACAGCTCGCGGCCTTCAGGCTGCAATTGATCGGAGTTGAGTGCAAACAGCACGCTGCCGCTGATGCCGATGCGACCATTGATGACGGTCACGCGGCCAGCCGCCAGTGGCGCGGCCAGGGCCTGTTCCAGCGTCTTCAGCTTGGCGGTCTGTTCCTGGCGTTGCTTGACCTCTTCATCCAGGCGGTTGTGCAGCAGCAGCTGGATGCCGATGACGCTGGCCAGGATCAGCACGAACGCGCCCAGCAGCACCGACATCAGGTCGCCGAATGCGGCCCAGGTGGTGGCGCTGGATTCGGCGTCGAATTCGATCTCGTCGCTCATCGCGCTCAGGCTCCGCTGCTGTCGCGGGCTTCAGCCAGCTGCTGCAGTTCGCCAATGATCTGCTTTTGCGACAGCATGCTCAGGTCCACCACCTCGCGCGCCTGCGCCACGTAATAGGCCAGCTGCTCATCGCTGCGGGTCATGGTTTTGTCCAGCGCGTTCTCGATCAGCTGCAGGCGTTGGCTCAAGGCCTCGGTGGACTGGCCGAACAACTGTACGGCGCTGCCGAAGGCATCGCCAAGGCTGGCCATTTCCACCGCGCTGGCGGTGACGTTGGCGGCGGCCTGGTCGAGCTTGCTGGTCTGGCTTTCAAGCTGGTTGCTGAAGCGGCTGCCGACGCGTTCAAGCAGCTCGGCCGAGGTGCTGACCAGCGCGTCGACCGCACTGCGCTGTTCGGTGGAGGCGTGGTTGACCGCGCCCAGCAGGGTTTCCAGGGTGGACAGCAGGTGGCTGCGTTCTTCCAGCATGGCGGTATCGCGGACCATGCTGTCGGACAGCTTCTGGCGCAGCTCGGCCACCACTTCGGCGGCGGCGCGCGGCGCTTCGGAGGCACTCTGCACCAGGCGCGAGATCTCGGCGATGGTGTCGCGTGCCTGGGCCTGCTGCTGTTCGCTCATTACCTGCGTGGTCTGCGCCAGGCTGTCGCAGATCTGCTGCTGGCGCGCGGCGACCTGTTCGCCATTGCGCTGCCAGCTGCTGTCCAGCGTGCTGACCATCGCCGCTAGCGACTGCGACCATTGGCCCAGCCGCTGTTCGTCGCGTTCGGCGAAAGCGTTCTGCAGTTGTTCGTGCGATTGCTGCAGCGACGACAGCAGCGACTGCGCGTGCTGTTCAAACGAAGACGAAGCCGCGCGCAAGGCCTGCTCATTGCGCTGCGCCAGTTCGTCATGCGCGCTGTGCTGCTGTGCCAGTGCATCACGCCAGGCATCGGCGGTGCGGGTGACATGGGCTTCCATGCGCGTGGCAACGCCGTCGATCAAACTGTTGGAGCGCTGTTCGAAGGTGCCTGCGAATTGCGTCAATGCCTGCTGCAGCTGTTCGTTGAGCGCGTTGTTGCTGCGTTGCTGCTGCTCAAGTGCCGTCGTCCAGCTGCTGTCTGCGGTCGCAGCGGCATTCTGCACGGCGGCATTGATGCCTTCGAGCTGCTTGTGCACGGCGCTGTCGATGCTGGCGTGCAGGGTGTTGGACTTCTCCGCCAGCCCGGCCATCGTGGCATCGACCACCGGCTGCAACGCCGCGCCCACCGCATTGGCCTGCTGGCTGATGCCGGCCTGCATCGACTGCTGCAGCGATGCCGCCAGCTGGGTGTAGGCCGCTTCGGTGCGCTGGTGGAACTCCTGCTGGCTGGCCTGCAGGCGTTCGTTGTTGGCCTGGTGCTGCTGCTCCAGGTTGCCCATCAGGGTCTGCAGGCGCTCGACCAGCACCGGCATCAACGCGTTCTGTTCCTGCAGCAGGCGGAAGGTTTCGCTGCGCTGGAAACTCTGCGAGTGGCTGCGCAGCTGGCTGGCGATGCCGGCATCGAGTTCCTGCACGGCCTGCGCGCGCTCGCGCCGCAGCAGTGCTGACAACAGGCCGAGTGCGGCCGAGCTGGCAACACCGGCAATCGAGGTGCCGAAGGCGAAGCCCAGGCCCTTGACCGGCGCGGCCAGCGAACTGCGGATCGCATCCAGGTCGGTGGCGCTTTCCAGCGCCAGGCCGGTGCCACGCAGGGTTGCCATCATGCCGAGCAGGGTGCCGAGCATGCCCAGCAGCACCAGCAGGCCGACCAGATACGGGGTCAAGGCCGGTGCCGGCAGGCCGACGCGCTCGCCCTGCACGCGCAGGCGCACGGGGCCGCGCAGGCCGGCCTGCAGGCGGCCGAGCCAGCCATCGAGGTTGTCGGCCGCTTCGCCGATGGCCGGCAAGGCCTGCTGCAGGGTGGCGGTGGCCTGGCGGTAGCGGAACAGCTCCACGGCACCGGCCAGGTAACAGGCGGCGATCACCGCCGCGACCACGGCCGCCAAGGGATGGGTGCCGACATAGCCAATGCCGATCCAGCACACGGCCAGCAGGCCAACAAGGAAGACAACGACTGCAACGAGGTTTCTGGACATAAGGTACGGATTACCGGGTGCGTAGCGCTGCGAGCAGGCCATCGATGGGGTGGAAACGGACATCCAGTTCGGCCAGCAGCGCGGTGCGCAGGTCTTGCCGGAACGTGGCCAGCCAGGGGCCGGTGGGTGCCGTGGTGGCATCCGATGCAGTTGCATCGGTGGGGTCGTGCGCGGCGGCGTCATGCAGCCGTTGGTAGTGCTGGCCGAGCAGGGCCGGCACATGGGAAAGCAAGGTCTGTTCGCGCGGGCTGAGGGTGGCCTCCATCACCGCGTCCACCTCGGCCAGGCGCGCCTTGGCCGCGGACTGCCGCGCCAGCATGTCGCGCAGGCGCCCGCGCAGGCGGCCGCTGGCGGTCTGCATGGCGCGTTGCTGGTTCAGGTAGTGCTGGCGGTAGGGGGCAAAGGCGGCCTCGATCGCGTTGTCGGGGGGGGCGGCGTTGCGCGCCGGGCTCAGGTCGATATCGGCCTGGATGGCGTCAAGCAACCTGGCCCGCACCCGCGCGCACTCGGCGTGCTGGGCATCGTCGAAGACCGGGCCGGGCTCGGCCGTGGGCGGCGGATTGTCCAGGGCCTTGGACAAGGTGATGGCGCGGTTCCAGTCGAACCACTGCGCCAGACGTTCGGACACGGCCGGGGCGGCAGGCGAGCCTGCGTCATCGCTGAACCGGGCCAGCAGGCGAATGAACGCCGGGCCCAGGACGGGCGCCCGTTGGGAAGCTTTCGCCATGTGTCCTGACTAAAAATTGGTCATTTTACATGCTGTGGCAAACCGCGCCTTGGGCCGGGTGTTCAGGCCTCCGAGGCAGGATCGGAACGGCAGGCAGGACACCCGATGCCAGCCATATTGTTGAGAATGGTTATTATTTACTATAATGAGCGCATCAGCCGCTGCCTGCGCAGTCAGCCAATACTTCCGTCCGTGCAGGTTGACCCGTGTCCCTCCCCCGTATTTCTGCCGGCCTCCGTCCGGCCTTGTTGTCCCTTGCCGTTGTCTCGGCCCTGTTCCCGCTTGCTGCAATTGCTGCCGAAGCCGAAGCGGCTGCCGACGCGCAGACCCTGGATGCGGTGCGGGTCAATGCCTACCGCACCACCGGCCACACCTCTGGCGCGACCAAGACCGATACCGCCATCGCCGAAACCGCACAGTCGGTGTCGGTGATCGCGCGCGAGGAACTGGACGCCCGTGGGGTGCAGAACCTCAACGAGGCGATGCGCTACGTGGCCGGTGTGTCGCTGGAAAGCAGCGGCATCGACAACCGCGTCGATGACTTCCGCATCCGCGGCTTCGACGCCGGCAGCTGGGCCAACAACGTCACCATTGACGGCATGCGCGCGCCGCAGGGCAGCCAGTGGAACCGCAGCATGGTCGACAGCTGGAACCTGGATCGCGTGGAAGTGCTGAAGGGCCCGTCAGCGGTGATGTACGGGCAGGTGGCTCCGGGTGGCATGGTCAACCAGGTCAGCAAGACGCCAGTGCCCGACCAGCAGCAGGTGCTGCGCCTGGGCATCGACGGCAATGGGCAGTACAGCAGTGCCTTCGATGTCGGCACCGGCAGCGACGACAACCGCCACCTGCTGCGCCTGGTCGGCCTGTACCGCGACGGCCAGACCCAGATCGACCGCACCGAGCAGCAGCACTGGTTCCTTGCACCCAGCTACACCTTCCAGATCGCCGAGCGCACGCGCCTGACCCTGCTCGGCCTGTACCAGAAGGACGACGGTGGCTCGACCTACCAGTTCCTGCCGATGGAAGGCACGCTGCGCCCCACCGCGTACGGCTACATGAAGAACACCACCTTCATCGGTGAGCCCAACTGGAATACCTTCGATCGCACCATCTGGACCGCGGGCTACCTGTTCGAGCACAGCTTCAACAACAACTGGACCCTGAGCCAGAGCGCGCGCCATACCAATGTTGAATCGGTGTTCCGCACGGTGGTCACCAATGGCGGCCTCAACGCTGATGGCCGCACCCAGAAGCGGCGCGCGACCTGGGGCGAAGGCGACTCCAAGGGCGAGACTGTCGATACGCGCTTGACCGGAAAATTCAGCACCGGCGTTGTCGAGCACACCGTGCTGTTTGGCGTGGACTGGCAGAAAGCCGACTGGACCGGCGCGCGTGGTGCGATGGTCAACCCGGCCGATATCGACATCTTCAATCCGGTGTACACCAACTACGTGCCGGTCACCACCAGCATCAACTACAGCGGCGGCATCAACCGCCAGACCGGCGTTTACCTGCAGGACCAGATCGCCATCGACAAGTGGCGCCTGACCTTCGGCGGCCGCCATGACTGGACCAAGGACGACACCTGGACCCAGGCCTATACGGTGGCCACCAATACCTACCGCCCGGTAGTGCCGACCAAGGTCAAGGACAAGGCGTTCACCGGCAATGCCGGCGTGCTGTACGTGGCCGACAACGGCCTGACGCCTTACCTGAGCTATGCCGAGTCGTTCCAGCCGGCTGGCACCAATGCCAACATGAGTTACACGCAGACGCCGTTCGACCCGGTGACCGGCAAGCAATGGGAAGCCGGCCTGAAGTACCAGCCGGCCTCATTCGATGGTCTGCTGACCTTGTCGGCCTACGACCTGCGGCAGCAGAACATCGTCACCAACGACCCGATCAAATCGCACAATACCTGCGGTGCCGCCGGCAATGCGGATTGCCAGGTGCAGGACGGCGAAGGCCGCGTGCGTGGCGCCGAGCTGGAAGGGCGCATCACCCCGCTGGAAGGCTTCAGCGTGATCGGTGCGGCCAGCTGGATGGACTCGGAAGTCACCCGCAGCAACAATGGCTACACCGGCAAGCAGCTGGCAATGGTGCCGGACTGGACGGCGGCGTTGTGGGCCGACTACACCTTCCTCGCCGGTGGCCTGGAAGGTCTGAGCGTTGCTGCTGGCGTGCGCTACAACGGCCGCAGCTATGGCGACAGCGCCAATCTCTACCTGATCCCGTCCTACACCTTGTGGGATGCGGCGATCCGCTATGACGCCGGCCAGCATGGCGCGGTCGGCACGCAGTTTGCGATCAACCTGAGCAACCTCACCGACAAGCGCTTCGTCTCCACCTGCGGCGGCGTGTCGTCCTGTTACTACGGCACCGGCCGTACCGTCACCGCCACCGCACGTTTCAGTTGGTGATCGACGCGCGGCACCTGCGTGTTCGTGCAGGTGCCGCCAGCGCATGTCCAGCGAAGAGCCAGACCCGATGAAGAACCCCTATCGCATGCGCGTCCGGCAAGGACGCGCGACCACGCACAGCAGGCAGGCCGCATGAACCTGTGGCTGGGACTCGCCGGCACCTTGGCCGGCATCATTGGCGGACTGTTGTTGTATGTCGCTTCGCCACAGCAACAGCTGCGCGCCGCCGGGCCCTGGCCGACGCGGCATGCATGGTGGCCGGGCACGCTGCTGGTGCTGCTGTCACTGTTGGCGCTGTGGCCGCTGCTGGCGCCACTGGAAGCGATCACCACTTGGTTGATGCTGTTGATGCTGGTGTGGTCGCTCGCCCCGTTCCTCGGGGCGTGGCGTGCACGCGTGCGCGCGGGACGGTCGGCATGAACGCGGTGAAACCGCGGCTGGAAAGCCGCCATTGGTTCGGCAAGACCTGTGCGGGCGTCATACTTGGGTTTGGCTTGGCCTTGGCGCTGTCCGGCCTGTTCGCGTGGCTTGGCCCCGACGGCATCAGTGCCGGCGGCGGCAAGAACCAGTTCAACATGTGGTTGATGGCACCGATCTGGGCCACGGTGCTGTCCTTCGTCTATCTGTTCCGCGACAGCCTGCGTGCCTGGCTGTGGTTGGGTGCGGCCAATGTGCTGGGCTTCGCCGCGCTGTGGCTGGTGCGTGGAGTGATGTCATGAAGGAGCTTGCATGAAGATCCGCAGCGACATCATCAAGGTCTACAAGGACGTGCATATATGGATCGGCATCGTCAGCGGGCTGATGCTGTTCATCGCTTTCTATGCCGGCTCGGTCACCATGTTCGAGAAGCCACTGGAGCGCTGGGCGACGCCGCCTTCCGCGTTGTCGCCGGCACCGTCACTGCAACAGGCCGACGCGCTGGTGGCCGCGGTGCTGGCCGAACATCCCAAGGCCGCATCGCGTTACTTCGTGTCGGTGCGCCCGCATGCCGATCAACCGGCGCGGGTGTACTGGCAGGAGCGCGCGCCCGGCCAGGGCCGTCGCCAGTTCACCGAGTACGGCGCCAGCTTCGCCGCCGACGGCAGCCTGCAGGTGGCGCAGACGCGCAAGGCACCGGTGGCGCAGCTGGTGGATACACTGCACCAGTTGGTTGGCCTGCCATTCCCGGACAAGATCGCGCGGCCGATCATGGGCGCGGTGGCGATGGCGTATGCGGTCGCCCTGGTATCGGGCCTGATCGTGTTGCTGATCACCTTGAGCAAGGATGTGTTCGCGCTGCGCATTGGCAAGAACATCAAGCGCATGTGGCTGGATGCACACAACGCCTTGGGGCTGTTCAGCCTGCCGTTCCACATCGTCATCGCGCTGACCAGCGTGGTGTTCGCCTTCCATGATCAGTTCTACGATGCACAGGGAGCAGTGGTGTATCCGCAGGGCATCGAGTGGAGCGAGGAGCATGCCGAAGCGCCAGGAGGAGCCGCAGTGCTGCCGGCCGCCGAGTTGCTGCGCCGGGTAGAGCAGCAGTTGCCGGGCTTCGAGGTGCAGAGTTTCGGCTTCCAGAACAAGGGCGGCCATGTTGAAGCAACGGTGACCGGACTGGATATCCGCCATGGCACGCGTGCGCGGGTGTATGCCAGCACCCATCTGGATCCGTACAGCGGTGAGGTGGATGCGCATGACCTGCCTGGCCACATGGATGGCTGGAACAGCGCGGTCAATGCGTTCTTCGCGCTGCATTTCGGCAGCTTCGGTGGCAACCCGGTGCGTTGGTTGTACCTGCTGATGGGTCTGGCTGGCGCCGCCCTGTTCTACACCGGCAACCTGCTGTGGGTGGAATCGCGGCGGCGCAAGCGCAAGGGCGCGGAAACGCCGGTGCAGAAGCGTTCGGCCTGGGTGTTGGCCTGCCTGACGGTGGGCGTATCACTTGGCTGTGTGGCCGGCATATCCGCCAGCATCGCCGCGACCAAATGGTTGCCATCGCTGGTCACCGATCTGAAGGCCTGGCACACCGGCATCTACTACGCGGTATTCGTCGCCGCTATCGCCTGGGCATTCCTGCGCGGTGCGCCGCGTGCTGCGGTGGAGCTGCTGTGGTTGAGTGCGCTGTGCACGCTGACGATTCCGCTGTCGAGTCTTGCCGGTGTACTAGGCGTCGCTGGCAGCTGGTACCACGCCGGCAGCTGGCCGGTGGACCTGACCGCGCTGCTGTCGGTGCCGGTGATGGTGTACATCGCGCGACGCACGCAGAGGCGCATGCAGCAGGGCCATACCGACAGTGTCTGGTCGCAGGGTAGTGCCGAGCCATGCTCGGCAGACGCCTTACCGGGAACCCCGTTGTAGGTGCGGCGTCAGCCGCGAAGCTGGCAATGCTGCAATCACCGAGGTGTCTGCTAGCTGACGGATCATCAGCTTCGCGGCTTATGCCGCTCCTACCAGGGCTGATGGGCTGCGGGTAACGCCCCTGCCGAGCATGGCCCGGCACTACCGGTCACCTGGCGTGGCGCTTCATCAGTTCGAGCAGCAGTTCGGCTTCCTGTGCGCGCTTGGCCGGGTCCTTTTCCGCCACCACATGGTCACTCAGGTGCCCGGCCATCACTTCCATCATCAGCCCGTGCATCGCGCCCTTGGCGGCGGCGATCTGCACCAGTACGGCGTCGCAGTCGTCGCCGCTTTCCAGTGCCTGTTCCAGGGCCGCCACTTGGCCGGCAATGCGCCGTACCCGGGTCAGCAGCTTTTTCTTGTCGCGTTGGATATGAGCCATGACTGGCATCATATACCTCCAGGGGGTATAGAATCACCCCGTCCTTTTCCCGGCCCACCGTCATGCAACTCGACGCGCTCGCTCACTCCCGCCGCCACGGCCACGCCTTCAGCGAAGGCAACCCGATGGCAGAGAAGAACACCCGCCGGGCCATGGCGCTGACCCTGGTGATGATGGTGGTGGAGATCGCTGGCGGCTGGTGGTTCAACTCGATGGCGGTGCTGGCCGACGGCTGGCACATGAGTTCGCATGCGCTGGCGTTGGGCTTGGCGGCGTTTGCCTATGCCTGTGCACGGCGCTACCGCGATGATCCTCGCTTCGCTTTCGGCACCTGGAAGATCGAGATACTTGCCGGCTTCACCAGCGCGATCCTGTTGCTGGGGGTGGCGGCGATCATGGCATTCGAATCGATCCTGCGCGTATTCAAGCCCAGCGCGATCCACTATCAACAGGCGATCGCGATTGCTGTCGTCGGGCTCGCGGTGAACCTGCTATGCGCGTGGTGGCTGCGTGACCAACATGATCACCATCACCATCACCATCACCATCACCATCACCATGGCCATGACCATGGCCATGGGCACCACGACCCTGCGCATGGCGATCATCACCATCACCACGATCTGAACCAGCGTTCGGCCTACCTGCATGTGCTGGCCGACGCGGCAACCTCGGTGCTGGCCATCATTGCCTTGCTGGGCGGGCTGTACTTTGGTGCCTCCTGGCTGGATCCGCTGATGGGCATCGTGGGCGCGGTGCTGGTATCGGCATGGGCCTGGGGCTTGATCCGGCAGACCAGCAGCGTGCTGCTGGACGCGGAGATGGATGCGCCGGTAGTTGCCGAGATCCGTGAGGCGGTGGAGCAGGGTGACGTACCCGCGCGCATCAGTGACCTGCATGTCTGGCAGGTGGGACGGGGCCGCTACGCCTGCGCGATGGAGGTGGTCACCGCAACCGCGGTTGACCCGGAGCTGTTCCACCGCGCGTTGTCCATCCACGAAGAGATCGTGCATGTGACGGTGGAAGTGCGTAGTGCCGGCTGATCGTGCTCAGGTGACGGATGTGGCCCTGCGTTCGGCACGGTTGACCAGCCAGGTGAGCAGGCCGCCTGGCAGCAGAAAGCCCAAGGTCACAAAGGCGCCGTGCAACAGGTGTGCGGCGGGTTCGTCCAACGTCGCCACGTGTTTCATCGGCGACAGCCATGGTGACAGGTTGAAGAAAGTTGCCAGCAGCACCAGCGCGGGCAACAACAGGCTGACCCCGCGTTGGGCGCTGCGCCACCACGCATAGGCGACCAGCGCCAGCACGAACACGCCTTCCAGCACCCAGGACGCAGTGCCCAGTTTGCCCCACAGGCCGAAACCGAGGTGCGCCTGCGCATACGGATACAGGGCCAGGTCGGCGTTGTGCATCGGCCAGTCGGCGAGGAAATGCGAGAAACAGGCGACGAAGGCCATCACCGCCACCGGCTTGTGGCGCGCGAACAGCAACGCCCATACCAGCGACCACAGCAAGGCGGCCAACAGGGAGTGGTCCCAGTCGATGAAGCTCAGGTCGAAGAACAGGTACGGACCAGCCTGCAGGTTGGGCGTGACCCGGTCCCAGCCGGCGATGATGAACAGCCCGTCGAGGATGTCCAGGAAGCCGACGCCGAGCAGAATCGGCAGGGTGGGAATCTTTGGATAGCGCGCCTTCAGTGCAAGCCCGATGGCGAAGTGGCCGACGTACATGGTGCGGTTCCTGGAGGGTGGTGCGCTTATGATGCGATCAGATCAACAGCGGGAATGTCGCGGATTGGCAGTTTCCAGTTTCCCCCGTGAAGCCACCATGCCGGGCCAGTTGCCGCCGCCGGTCGCAACCCTCCTGCGTGAACACGCGCAGCTGCGCCGCCTTGTGCGCGGCGAAGCGTTGTATGAGGTGGGCTCGGCGCCGGCGGCGATGTACGGGGTGCTGCGTGGCAGCCTGGAAGTGGGCGTGACGGCGCAGGACGGTGGCCGTTTCCTTGCCGGGCGCGTCGGATCGGGCCAGTGGTTCGGGGAAGTTCCCCTGCTGGACGGCGGCAGCCGTGTCTACCGCGCGGTGGCCGCCACCGATGCGGAGGTGGCGGTGCTGCCCGCCGCACGCTTCGACGCGCTGATTGCATCGCACCCGGATGTGCTGCTTGCGATCGCGCGGCTGGTTTGTGCACGTTACCGGATGGCGCTGGGCTGGGTGGAAGATGCCGCGCTCAAGCCGCTGCCGGCACGCCTTGCCACGCGCCTGTTGGGACTGCATGCGCTGCAGCAGGGGCAGGAGCGTGCCATCCAGGTATCGCAGGACGCCCTGGCCGCACAGCTGGGCAGCTCACGGCAATCGATCAATCGTCTGCTCAAGCAATGGGAGGCTGCAGGCTGGTTGGTGCTGCACTATGGCGGCATCGACGTGCGTGACGTGCCTGCGCTGCAGTCATTGGGGTAGTGCCGAGCCATGCGCGGCAGAGAGGGGGCCGATGTGGGAACGGTGTCAGCCGCGAAGCTGGCAACGTTGCAATGACCGATATGTCTGCAATCCGTGGGGTCTTCAGCTTCGCGGCTGACGCCACTTGCATAAGCGCGGATGGATTGCGGGTGTAGCCCTTGCCGAGCATGGCTCGGCACTACCTGTTGCGCATCCTGGGTCAGATCACCCGCAGGGTGATGGCCTTCAGCACCGCGCGGGTGCGGTCGCGGGTGTCGAGTTTGTCGAGGATGGCCGAGACGTAGTTCTTCACCGTGCCTTCGGCCAGGAACAGGCTGCCGGCAATCTCGCGGTTGCTGTAGCCACCGGCCATCAACCGCAGCACGGCGACTTCCTTCTGGCTGAACAAGTCCTTGGGTGCGTCATCGGCGTGGTAGCGATAGCGCTGCCGCACCGGGTCGGTGCTCACCGGCTGCAGCAGGGTCTGGCCGGCGATGGCGCGCACGATGGCATCGTGCAGATCTTCCGGCGCGGCATCCTTCAACAGGAAGCCCTGCGCACCGGCTTCGGTGGCACGCAGCAGCAGATCGCTTTCGTCGAAGGTGGTCAGGAACACGCAGGGGGTCTGGTCGCCACGCGCACGCAGGGCTTTCAAGGCCTGGATACCGTCCATGCCCGGCATGCGGATGTCGGAAAGGATCAGCTGCACCGGCTGCTGGCTGAGTTGTTCGAGCAGGGCGTCGCCGCTGTCGGCTTCGAACACGATGCTCACGCCCAGTTGCTGCAGCAGGGCGCGCAGGCCGGCGCGGATCAAGGCCTGGTCATCGACCAGGGCAATGCGGGGGGATGCGTTCATGCCGGCAATTCCACACGAATCTGCAGGGCACCGGAAGCGGCACGCTGCAATTGCAGGCTGCCGCCCTGTTCGGTAACGCGCTCGCGCATGCCGGTCAGGCCGTTGCCGGCGCGTGGCGGGCCACGCAACTGGCCGTCGTCTTCCAGTGTCAGCAGCAGTCTGCCGTCAGCCTGTTGCAGATGTACATGCAGGATCCTGGCATCACTGTGGCGGGCGCTGTTGGTCAGCGCTTCCTGTACGCAACGCAGTAGCGTTTCAGCTTTGGCCGTATCAGCGATATGCACACCGTCATCGCGTTGCAGCTGCAGGCGCGGGCGCGGCAGCGGTGCGGCCAGGGCGTGCAGTGCGGTATCCATGTCGAGCTGGTCGCTGTCGCGCAGGCGTTGCACGACGGCGCGCAGGTCGCCCAGCAGTTCGGCCGACAGCTGTTCGCACAAGGCCAGTTCCGGCGGCGCATCGGTGTGCCCGGCCAATGTCCGCAAGTGCAGGCGCAGGGCGGTGAGCTTGTGCCCGGCGACATCGTGCAGGTCGCGCGACAGCCGCAGCCGTTCGGCATCGCGCGAGCTTTCGGCCAGCAGGGCGCGGGTGGCCAACAGGTCGGCGTTGACCAGTGCCAGCCGGTCGCGGGCCTGCTCGGCATTGCGCGCGTAGTGGGTGGTGAGCATGGCGAAGGCCTGGAAACCGGCGAAGATCAACACCACCAGGAGTGGATGCTCGTGGACGCCGCGCAGCACCAGGTACATGCCGACATTGACCACCAGCATGATGGGCAGCGCGGTGCGGGGTGCCCAGCTGCTGGCGACCTGGGCGGCCAGCATCACCAGCAGCGCTGGCGCCACGCCGCTGACGGCAGCCACCCGGACCAGACCCAGCGCAGCAGCGGTTTCGATCACCAGCAGCAGGCTGCGTTGCCAGCTTGGGCGGTCGTACACCGTTGCTGCGAGGAATGCTGCCAGGAACAGCAATGCGCAGGCCCAACGCCAGGGCACCAGGGCGTCCGGCCCAAAGCGCAGGGTGCTGGCCACCGCCAGCCAGGTAAGCAGCCCGGCCAGATTCAGGGGGTGCAGAAGGCCGCGCCAATGTGGGGTGCTGAATGCTTGCATGCACGCATGCTGGTCGCGGCGGTGGCCAAGGACAAGAGGGCAGACGCAGAAAGTGACTTCCGGCAGGGTCGATCAATGACCGGCGCAACTGCCGGCACCAAGCGGGACGCCGCAGGCTATGCACAGGCCGCAGCACCCCGCCGACGGCCACTACAGAGAACAGCGTCATGCCCGGATACTCCCTGATCGTTGCCTTGCATGTATTGGCCGGTGTGGTGTCGCTGATCAGTTTCTGGTCGGCGGCGCTGATGAAAAAAGGCTCGCCGCGCCATCGTGCAGTGGGCAAGGTCTACCTGGTGGCGATGGCGACCATTGTGGCCAGCTCGGTGCCGATCACGATCCAGTTCGCTTTCTTTCGCCAGCAGCCGTTGACGGCATTGTTCCTGGCCTACCTGATGGCCATCACCGGTAACGCCACCTGGTTGGCCTGGCGTGCGGTCACCGACAAACGTGACTGGAAAAAACTGGTGGCGCGCCCGGGCTGGCATCTGGCGCTGTGGCCGATGGTGGTGCTGGCGCTGGCCGTGGTGGCTACCGGCGTACAGCATCGGCAGGTATTGTTCTTTGGTTTTTCGGCGATTGGGTTGTGGGCTGGCTGGCGAATGGTGACCTTTGCCCGGCGTGGCCCAGCGCGCCCGGACTGGGCATTCCGCCAGCACTACCAATCCATGCTGGGTGCTGGCATTGCCACCCATGTGGCTTTCCTTGGCATCGGCATGCGTCCGGTGTGGCAATGGTTGCATAGCCACACCACGGTCCCGGCGTTGCTGATCGAGCTGTTCCCGTGGGCGGCGCCGCTGCTGGTGGCGCTGATTGCCGCGGCTTGGTTGAACCGCAAGTACGGTGGTCGGCGTGTGGCCAAGGTGGCGGGCAGTGCGGCGCAGTGAGCTTCTGGCGCTGCAGGATCCCGGGTGCGCTTCGCTTACCCGCGCTACAGAGCGCAGAAGCCGCCCTTGGGCGGCTTCTTGCATTGCAGTGCCGTGGGCTGACTCAGACGTCGCCGCCGTCGGCCCAACCCTCGCCACTGCCGCGCTGGAAGACGCGGTCGGCGGGCTGCACGTCGCCGGCGGGCAGGTGCTCGGCATCGGCCAGGCGCGCGTAGATCGGGGTGAAGTCCGGTTCGGTCGCGGCCATCAGCTGCTCGAAGCCGTCGATGACGAAGTAGCTCTTCTGGAAGGTATCGATGCGGTAGCGGGTGCGCATGATCCGCTCCAGGTCAAAGCCAATCCGGTTCGGCGCGGCCGACTCCAGCGAGTACAGCGATTCACCCTTGGACGAGACGATGCCGGCGCCGTAGATGCGCAGGCCCTCGGCAGTGTTGATCAGGCCGAATTCCACCGTGTACCAGTACAGGCGGGTCAGGTTCTGCAGCGCGTCCGGGCCGATCGCATGGGCTTTGACCCCGCCACGACCGTAGGCGGCCATGTAGTCGGCAAACACTGGGTTCATCAGCAGCGGCACATGGCCGAACAGGTCGTGGAACAGGTCCGGTTCGGCGATGTAGTCGATCTGGTCCGGGCGGCGGATCCACCAGGTCACCGGGAAACGGCGGTTGGCCAGGTGGTCGAAGAAATCGAGCTCGGGCAGCAGGCCTTCCACCCCGACCAAAGTCCAGCCGGTGGCCGCGCCCAGCACTTCGTTGAGCTGGTCGAAGCGCGGGATCATGTGCTCGCTCATGCCCATCTCGTCCTGGGCATCGAGGAACTCCTGGCAGGCGCGGCCAACCAGCAGCTCGCGCTGGCGCTGGTACAGGGTGCTCCAGGTGGCATGGTCGTCGGCGCTGTAGCTGTCCCAGGGCTGCTCCACCACCGCCGTGGTATAGACCGGCACATACCCCTTGTCGGTCTGTTGGTGTTCGACGCGGCGCGGGTTGGCTTCCATGGCGGCAGCTCCTTCGGGAATAAGTAACCGCATGGTAGGAAGCCTGTCGCGCAACAGGTGTGCGTAATTGCGCTGCCAGCCAGTTCTGACGCAATATTGTTGCGTCCATTCAATGGTGCGGAGCAACAAAGATGGCGTCTGTGAATCTTGATCGCACGGATCTGCGGCTTCTTGTCGAAATCCAGCAGCATGGCCGCGCCACCAATGCCGAACTGGCGGCACGGGTGAACCTGTCGGCCTCGGCTTGCCTGCGGCGCGTGCAGCGGCTGGAGGCGGAGGGGGTGATCGTGGGCTATGGCGCACGCCTGGAGCCACGCGCCATCGACCTGGGCCTGCAGGCCTTCGTGCGCGTACAGCTGTCCAAGCACGGCCAGGCGGCGATCGACCACTTCGTGCAGGCGGTGCAGCTATGGGATGAGGTGGTGGCCTGCCATGCGCTGACCGGCGACATGGACTACCTGCTGCAGGTCTATGTGCGCGACCTGGATCACTTCTCGGCCTTCCTGCTGGACAAGCTGCTCAATGCGGCGGGCGTGGCCGACGTCAATTCCAGCTTCGTGCTGCGCACGGTGAAGGAGTTCCGCGCGCTGCCGCTGTCGCAGCTGGGGCGATAAGGCGGTTCCTTCTCCCTGCGGGAGAAGGTGCCCCGCAGGGGCGGATGAGGGCAGGCCGCGAAGCCCAATGGAGTCCGAAACAATCCGCTTCGCCCGCACCCTCACCCCAACCCCCGCTCCGCGCCCCGGCGCTGGCACGAGGGCGTTCGTGAGGCAGCGAACCAATGGTTCGCAAGCTGCCTCTCTCACCCCGCCAGGAGAGGGGCTATGAGCGTCAACGTGCCGGTGCGCTGCAGTTCTTCTCGATGCCACGCAGCTTTTCAATACGGCTGCGGCTGTCCTGGCAGCGCTGGTGGGCTTCGGCCTGTGCGGCGGCGGCACGTGCATCGGCATTGCGCGCGGTTGCCGCGCGGGCCTGCTGCAGGCGGGCGACGCCGGCACGGATCTGCGGCATTGCCGCCATTGCGGCCTTTTCGCCTTCCAGGATGGCGCGGCCGCGCTGTTCAAAATCGGCGGCGCCGATATCCAGCACGGCGGGGCGGATCACCACGTCGGCGCGGGCCAGTTCCTGCTCGCCCAGGCGCTGGCCCATGATGGTGATGGACTGGTTCACCGCGCCCAGCAGGCCACTCGGGCGCTGGCCGTTGGCACGGCTGGAGATATCCACGGCGATAACGAACTCGGCCCCCAGCTGCTTGGCGGCATCCACCGGTACCGGGCTGACCACGCCGCCGTCGACGAAGCTCTTGCCGCCGATGATGACCGGCTCGAACACGCCGGGGATGGAACTGGAGGCACGCACCGCCTGGCCGACATTGCCGCGCACGAACACCGCGCGTTCGCCGGTTTCCAGCTGGGTGGCGACCGCGGCGAACGGCTTCTTCAGCTGCTCGGCCGGCTTGTTGCCGACCTGCGTGTTGACGTAGTCCTGCAGCTTCTGGCCCTGGATCAGGCCGCCGGAAAACAGGCGGATATCGCGGATGCTGGCTTCATCCAGCGCTACCGCCTTCTGCTGCATCTGGAAGGCGTTCATGCCACTGGCATACAGCGCACCGACCACGCTGCCGGCGCTGGTGCCGGACACCACCACCGGCTCGAAGCCGTTGGCTTCCAGCATCTTGATCACGCCGATATGGGCAAAGCCCTTGGCCGCACCACCGCCCAAGGCCACGCCGATCTTGACCGGTTTCACCGGCGTGCTCGGCTGCACTGCCGCTGCTGTCGGCGGGGTGGGCTTGGTGTTCTCGCCGCCACAGGCTGCCAGCAGGCCGAACAGGGACAGGGACAGCAGCAGACGGGCGTTGCGCGCTTTCATGATGAACAGGCGGTGGGAGGAAAGGGCGCCAGCATAGCGCTTTGCACCGGCATGGGGCGGGGAGCGGCGATAGGCGGTTCATTCGCGGCTGCAGCTGCCGGCCTCAGAAGGCAACTGTCAGCATCATCGTCTCGGTCGATGCCCTGTAGACATAGATGGCATCGAACACGATCAGCAGCCAGAGCAAGCCGCCGACCAGCAGCCAGCACCCGTTGGCCAGGCTCAGGCGGCGGTTCTGGCGGGCGCTCGGGTCGCCGCAGGCGATGTTGGCCGCGCGCTGCGCCTGCACCATGGCCACAATCTGGGCCGCCCACGGCAGCAGGGTCAGGGCGAAGGCGAACTGGGCTGACAGCAGTGGTTCCGGCAGCCGGCTGACCACGTGCATCAGGATCACCGCGACCACGTACAGCGTGGCCCAGGCGCCGGGCGACCAGCGATGCCGGCTGTGCTGGTCCTGCAGCCGTTGGTCGATGGCGCGGTTGAGGCTGTGAGCAAAGAAGATCGCGAACAGGGAGCGCCACACCGGGTAAAGGCGTTGCCCGCTGTCGATGCCGTAGCGTTTCCAGTGGCGCCAGAACCAGTACAGCGAATACATGCCCAGCGTGGCGAGGGACAGCAGCACCAGCTTGGTGGTGGAAACCACATAGAACGGCGGCAGCGGTTGCGTCTCTGCTGCCGACGTCAGCGCTACCTGCGTGGGCGCATAGACGTTGTTGTCGACAAGCTCTGATCCATCGTCCGACATGGATTCCTTCCCTGGAAACAGGGGCCGCAGTATGGGCTGGGGGGTGTTGCCGGGCAATTTGCCGACGGCACGCTTGCTGCAGGAAGAGGCGGCCGGCAGTACACGCGTGCTGATCTTCGCCAGGCAGCCACCGGCTGCGGACGCACGGTCCGCAATCCGCTGCCGGTGAGCAACACAAAGGCGCGGCCGGCATGCAGGGCCGCGCCTTTTCCATCACTCAGAAGTTGTTGTCACCATCCAGGATCCGGCCCAGCCCGCCCAGCACCGAGCCCTCGCCGCGGCTCTGGCCGCCGCCCTGCGGCGCGGCGGCGTACATGCGGCCGGCCAGGCGCGAGAACGGCAGCGATTGCAGCCAGACCTTGCCCGGCCCGGTCAGGGTGGCCAGGAACACACCTTCGCCACCGAAGAACATGCTCTTCAGGCCGGCTACGCGACGCACGTCCATATCCACGCCGGCGTGGTAAGCCACCACGCAGCCGGTATCCACGTCGATGCGTTCGCCTGCGGCCAGCTCACGCTCAACCACGCAGCCACCGGCGTGCACGAACACCCAACCATCGCCTTCCAGCTTCTGCATGATGAAGCCCTCGCCGCCGAACAGGCCGGTCATCACCTTGCGCTGGAAATGCACGCCCACCTGCACGCCGCGCGCGCCGGCCAGGAAGCTGTCCTTCTGGCAGATCAGCTTGCCGCCGTGCTGGTCCAGCTTCATCGGCAGCACCGTGCCGGGGTAGGGCGCGGCAAAGGCGACCTTGGCCTTGCCGTGGCCGGTGTGGGTGTACACGGTGGCAAACAGGCTTTCGCCGGTGATGACCCGCTTGCCGGCGCTGAGCAGCTTGTCCATGAAGCCGCCGCCCTGGCCCTCGTGGCGGCCGTCACCAAATACGGTGTCCATCTGTACCGCCGAATCCTTGAACATCAGCGCACCGGCCTCGGCAATCGCGCTTTCGCCCGGGTCGAGTTCGATTTCCACGAACTGCATCTCATGCCCGACGATGCGGAAATCGATATCGTCGGCACGGTTGCCCCGGCCACCCACCGGCGGCGGCATCGGTGGCGGCGCGGCCTGGCCGCCGAAATCGGCGATCTCGGTCACTGCCTGCCAGCCCTGCATGCCCTCGCGCCAGGCCAGTGCCTGGCGGCTGCCCTGGGCAAACCGGCGGGCAGCCTCGTCGTCCAGCGGGCCGACGCGGTCGGACTGGCCGGGAATATGGAAATACCAGTGGGTCATGACGGTGTGCCTGGGCGGGAAAGAAGCCCCAAGTCTAAGCGTGGCAAGGCCTTCACGCCGCTGACAGGCGTCATCCCGCTGAATACCTGAACGATTGCGATACGAATGTTGTACTGCAACAATTCCCTGCTAGGCGCAGTTCCCCATTCCTCCTCAACAGGCCCTTCTCCGCCATGTCCCCGACCCGTTCCGTCCGCCGCCGTCTGCCGGCTGCGCATCCGCTGTTTGTCGCCGTTCTTGCTGTACTGCCACTCACCGCTGCCGCGCAGGATGCGACCCCGGCCCAGAAGGAAGCCGCCACGCTGGACGCGGTGAAGGTCACCGCCGCGCGCAAGGTGGAGAACATCCAGGATGTGCCGGTGTCGATCAGCACGGTCAGCGGCGAGAAGCTCGACGCGCTGGCCTCCGGTGGTACCGACGTGCGTTACCTGTCCGGTCGCGTGCCGAGCCTGAACATCGAATCCTCGTTTGGTCGTGCCTTCCCGCGCTTCTACATCCGCGGCTACGGCAACACCGATTTCCGTCTCAACACCTCGCAGCCGGTCTCGCTGGTGTATGACGACATCGTGCAGGAAAACCCGATCCTCAAGGGCTTCCCGATCTTCGACGTGGAACAGGTGGAAGTGCTGCGCGGGCCGCAGGGCTCGCTGTTCGGCCGCAACACGCCGGCCGGCGTGGTCAAGTTCGACTCGGTGCGTCCGTCGCAGGAGTTCGAAGGCTACGGCAAGGTCGGCTACGGCAGCGACAACCTGTGGAACGTGGAGGCTGCCGTCGGTGGCGCACTGAGCGCGCGCTGGTCGGCACGTGTGTCGGCCTTGTACCAGCGTCGCGACGACTGGGTTAAGAACACGGGTACCGGCCCGAATGACGGCCTGGAAGGCTATGACGAGTCGGCTGTGCGCGCACAGTTCCTGTACGAAGGCGACAACTTCGAGGCGCTGCTGGGTGCGCACACGCGTCACCTCAACGGCACCGCGCGTCTGTTCCGCGGCAACATCTTCAAGAAGGGCAGCAACGATTTCGTGCCTGGCTTTGATGAGAACAAGGTGTCGATCGATGGCCTGAACCACTCCGAGCTGGACAGCAGCGGTGCCAATGCGCGCCTGAGCTGGGACCTGGGCAACTACAAGCTGTCCTCCATCACCGGTTACGAGACCGTGGACACCTATAGCGTTGGTGATATCGACGGCACCTCCGGCCCGTACTTCACTGCCGAGGTGCCGTTTGCCTCGGAAACCGCCGACGGCATTCCCAGCCACTCGCAGTGGACGCAGGAACTGCGCTTGGAATCGCAGAACGACGGCCCGCTGAACTGGCAGACCGGCCTGTTCTATTTCAAGGAAGACTACGATGTCGACAGCTTCAGCTACGACACCACCAATGGCAGCAAGCAGGATGGCTTCCAGCGCATCAACCAGACCAATGATGCCTGGGCGGTGTTCGGCGGCCTGACCTTCCAGGCTACCGACAAGCTGGAACTGCGCGCCGGTGCGCGTTACACGGTGGACAAGAAGGACCTGACGGTAAAGGAATACTGGAACACCGGTTTCTCGCCGTGCGTGTTGTCGGCCAAGTGTGACCTTGCCGGCTTGCTCGCCGCGCAGCAGGCCGCCTTCGCCGCAGGTGATGCGGTCGATCCCTATCTGTCGGCGTCCACCAAGGACAAGAAGTTCAATTGGGACTTCTCGGCGACCTATGCCGTCAATGACCGCGTCAACGTCTACGGTCGTGTCGCCACCGGTTTCCGTGGTAGCTCGATCCAGTCCGCCGGTGCCTTCAACGACAAGACCGTGGCCGATCCGGAAACCGTGCTGTCCTTCGAAGCGGGTGTAAAGGCCGACTTCTGGGACAACCGTGCGCGCCTGAACGCCAGCGTCTACCACTACCGGGTCAAGGACCAGCAGCTCACCGCCGTGGGTGGTTCCACCGGCAATGCCAACATCCTGCTCAACGCTGACAAGAGCGTGGGCCAGGGCTTCGAGCTGGACCTGCAGGCCTACCTCACCGACAACCTGCTGGTCACCCTGGGCAGTGGCTACAACCACACCGAAATCAAGGACGCCGACCTGAGCGTGGCCGGTTGCATGTCCTGCACCGTGACCAATCCGCTGGATGCCAATGGCAAGGTGCTGATCAACGGCAACTCGCTGCCGCAGGCGCCGGAGTGGACCCACAACATGACCGCCCGCTGGTCGCTGCCGCTGGCCGATGGCGCACAGTTCTACGTGTTCACCGACTGGGCTTACCGCAGTGAAGTGAATTTCTTCCTGTACGAGTCCAAGGAGTTCACCGGCAAGTCGCTGCTGGAAGGCGGCCTGCGCGTGGGCTACCAGTGGAACGACGGTGACTACGACGTGGCACTGTATGGCCGCAACATCACCAACCAGATCCGCGCCACCGGCGGCATCGACTTCAACAACCTCACCGGCTTCATCAATGAGCCGCGCCTGTGGGGTGTGGAGTTCAAGACCCGCTTCTAAGCGCAGGCTTGTGAGTTGAACGCGAAAGGCGCGGAGCAATCCGCGCCTTTCGCCTTTCTGTAGCGCCGAGCCATGCTCGGCAAAGAAATATGGCAGGTGTAGTGCCGAGCCATGCTCGGCAAGGGGCCTTACCGCTGAAACTCCTGCCGAGCATGGCTCGGCACTACCGGGTCAGCGCAATGCCTCATGCAACACATCGAGCAGCTGCTCGTTGTCATCGCCGCGCTGTTCCCAGTACATGATCCCGCCCAGGCCTTGCTGCTTGACGTAGTCGGCCTTGATCCGCAGCGACTGCGGATCGTCATAGCTGACCATGCGCCGCTCCTTGGCATTCCACAGCCACGGCACCTGTGCTTCCTCGTCCCACTGGCGTTCCCAATCGGCAGCGTTCAGGCGGGTATGGACGATGTCGCGCCAGGTGATGAAGCCGCCTTCGCTGGTGAACTTCTGGAAGCGCCCGTTGTTGTCGCTGCCCACATCGCCAAAGGTGCGGCCGTAGAACGGCACACCGACGTTGATCTTCCCGGCCGGCACGCCAGCATCGAGGAAGTATTTCACCGCATCCACGGTGGTGCGGCCCTGCGGCGTCGCCAGGGAGGAGCGCTGGAAGCCGGAATGGTGGCCAGTGGTCTTGGTCAGGCTGCCGTAGAAGTCGTAGGTCATCAGATTGATCCAATCCAATGAATCAGCGATGCGCGGCAGTTCCAGGCCCTCGGCGGCGCGGCCTTCGGCGGCGGCGATGGTCAGCAGGTAGTGGCGCTTGCCGTCGCCTTCGCGGTCCAGGCGGGCGCGCAGTTCTTCCAGCAGCACGGTGAAGTTGTGGCGGTCATCCGGGCTGTGGCTGATGTCGGCATCGCCCAGCGTCGGGTATTCCCAGTCGATGTCCAGGCCGTCGAGCTTGAACTGGTGCATCAGTGCAACGCTGCTGTCGATGAAGCGTGCACGCGCCGGCGCCGTGGCGGCTGCTTCGGAGAAGTTGCCCGCGCCCCAGCCGCCGATCGACAGCACGATCTGCAAGGACGGGTTGTCAGCGCGCTTGGCGACGACCGCGTGCAACCGTGCGGGGTCCACGTTCTGTGGCAGATAGACACTGCCGTCGGGCTTGACCACGGCGAAAGCGAAGTTGACCACGTCCAGTTTCTGCGCCGACAGCTGCAGCGGTGCCGGGCTGTCCATCACATAGCCGATCAGGCGCGGGGGCTGGGCCTGTACAGCGAAGGGCAGCAGGGCAGCCAGCAGCAGTGCCTGCAGCCGGCGTGGTCGAAGCAGAGTGGGCATGAGAGGTCCCCCAGGGAAAGGACACCGGACTGTACCCGGATACGCGTCACAAAGCCCCCAGCTGTGACCTTGGAAACCATCGCGCCCCTGTAGAGCCGAGCCATGCTCGGCTGGAGCGTTACCGATACTCCAGCAGCGCGTCGTGCAGGGACGGCATAGGCCGCAGTGCCGAGCATGGCTCGGCACTGCCCAAGGTCGGTGGGGCTTTCGGGCAAGCCTCTGCCGAGCATGGCTCGGCACTACATGTGCTGCTGCCTAGCGGGCTTCGGGGATGTCCGACGTCAGTGCGGCGGTCTCTGCGGCGCAATCGCGCGGCATCGGCAGGTTGAGCGTGCGTGCATGCGCCAGCTCTGCGCGGGCCTTGGCCAGGTCAGCGACAAACCCGGGGTTGTCATGCAGCCGCGCGACGGTTGCCGCGCCCATGAACTGGCCCTGTTGCACGTCGCTATACCAATGCACGTTGCAGACCAAGCGGCTGTGGCCGTAGTTGCGGCCGCGTTCGATCAAGGCGGTGGCGTGGTCCGGATCGATTTCCGACAGGATCAAGGCCCAGGCCCAACCGATGGAGGTATGGCCGGAGGGGTAGGAGCCGCTTTTGCGCAGGCCCTCCTCATCGTCGGGGGTGCAGGTCGGCGCATTGTTGACCATGAACGGGCGCGGCCGCTGGTAATGGTTCTTCGCCGCCTTGGTGGCCGCGCTGGCATCGATGCGGCTGCGCTCCAGCAGGCGATACAGCACCGGCGTGGTCTTGGCGGTGACCGCAACGCCGAGCGCGCAGCTGAACTGGTCGGCGCCGGCGGGGAAGCTGAGATCGGCGTCGGTGTGGGCCTGCACGAAACGTGCGCTGTCGCGCATGGACAGCGCCTGGTTGGCGACGGCGTCGTCCAGCTGTGCTGATGCCGAGCCGGGCGCCGGTGGGGCTGGACTCAGCGCCAGGCTGTCGGGGATGGCCGCACCGACCAGGTAGCCGGTCACCGGGGTGCCGGTGTCCTTGCCGGTGCTGGACGTGTGGGCGGGGGTGCTGGAGCAGGCGCTGAGCGCAGCGCCCAGGACAAGGGCGGCGCCGAAGCGCAGCGGGGAATCGAATAAAGACATTGCGACGACAACGGGATTGCAGGAGCGGGCAGGCATCATCGCACCAACCGCCATCAGGAGGCACAGCGGCCTTGCCGCCTGTCTTGCGCTGATGTCACCCCCTCCCTTGCGCGCAGCGCAGGGGAGGGTCGGGGAGGGGTGCTTTTCGCGGGAATTCCGAGCGGTAGTGGAGCGCACGCACGCCAAGCGACCCCCTCCCAGCCTCCCCCTTGGCTTGCGCCAAAGGGGAGGAGCAAAGATGCCTGGCCCCGGCTTAAAGCTGGCCCACCCAGGCCGTCATCCGTCCGGCATCCTCGCGCACCTCGATCGGGCCGCCAAAGACCTCCGACAGCGGCCCGGAACGCAGCAGCTCGGCGCGGCTGCCATCGGCGAAGATGCGGCCGCCCTTCATCAGCACCACGCGGTTGATCTCGGGGATCACTTCCTCGATGTGGTGGGTGACCAGCACCAGGGTGATGCCCTGCTGGGCAAGGTGACGCATGCTGTCGATCAGGTGCTGGCGCGAGATCAGGTCCAGCCCGGTGGAGGGCTCGTCCAGCAACAAGGCCTTGGGCTGGTTGACCAGGGCGCGGGCGATCAGCACGCGGCGGGTTTCACCGGCCGACAGCTCGGCATAGCTGCGGCCCAGCAACGGCAGGGCGCGGGCCAGCTCCAGTGCATGCCGCGCGCGCTGGCGCATGCTGTCGGTGACATCGCGGTGCGCCGGCACCACGTAGCTGGCGAAGAAGCCGGCGATCACCGCCTCCTCGACCGTCAGCCCGGGCATGCTGGACAGATTGCTGGACAGGTCGCCAGTGACGATGCCCAGCTGCGCCCGCAGTCGGTCCACCTGCCAGCGGGTCTGGCCCATCACCTTGACCGGCACATGGCCGTCGGCGCGCGCCAGCGGATAAAGCTCGCGCGTGATCAGCTTGATGAATGAGGACTTGCCGCAGCCGTTTGGCCCAAGGATGGCGGTGTGCTGGCCCTGCTCGATGCGCAGGTTCAGCTCGTGCAGCACGCGCACCTGGCCGCGGATGACGCAGGCATGGTCCAGTTCGATCAGGGGGGCCGCGTCGGCGACAGGGGCAATGGACATTCAGTGAAGGCGGCAGCTGAGGATTCGACCAACGGACCTGCCGCCGGTGGATGCAGTTTGCGCCGACAGCCCCCATCATGTGTAGCACTTGTTTCATCTGCCACCGATGGCCCGGAGCCCACCATGTCCGACGCATTGCTCGATTTCCTTACCGGTGGCATTGCCGGCCTGGGCTGGTGGGGCATGCTGGCGGTGCTGCTGGTGTTCACCCAGCTCACCATCTTCGCGGTCACCTTGTACCTGCACCGCAGCCAGGCCCATCGCGGCGTGGATTTCCACCCGCTGGTGTCGCATTTCTTCCGCTTCTGGGTGTGGCTGACCACCTCGATGATCACCCGCGAATGGGTGGCCATCCACCGCAAGCACCACGCCCGGGTGGAAACCGAGGACGACCCGCACAGCCCGGTGACCAAGGGTATCGGCACCGTGTTCTGGCGGGGCGTGGAGCTGTACCGCGAGGCGCGCACGCTGCGTGGTGACATCGAGCAGTACGGACGTGGCGCGCCGGAAGACTGGATCGAGCGCAAGCTCTACACCCCGCACGCCAACCTTGGCCCGATCAGCCTGTTGGTGATCAATACGCTGCTGTTCGGCCTGCCCGGCATCGCCCTGTGGGCGATCCAGATGGCATGGATTCCGTTCTGGGCGGCGGGCGTGGTCAACGGCCTGGGGCACTGGTGGGGATACCGCAATTTCGAATCGGCCGACACCTCGACCAATCTCACGCCGTGGGCATTCTGGATCGGCGGCGAAGAGCTGCACAACAACCACCATGCCTTCCCCAGCTCGGCGCGTTTTTCGATGCGGCGCTGGGAGTTCGATATTGGCTGGCAGATGATCCGCGTGCTGCAGTTCCTGCGCCTGGCCAAGGTGCTGCGGGTGGCACCGAGCATGGACATCCGCCCGAATATCAGCGTGCCCGATGCCGATACCTTGAAGGCGCTGTTGTCGCACCGCTTCCAGGCCATGACCGATTACCAGCGCAATGTGTTCGCGCCCGCCTTGAAGGAAGAGGCGGCCGCAGCAGGTGCCAAGCTGCGCAAGCTGCTGCCGCGGCGCATGCGCAAGGGCCTGGTCAACGACGGCCGTTGGCTCAAGCCGGCCTGCCGCGCGCAGCTGCAGGATTGGGTGCAGCAGCGCCCACGCATCCAGTTGCTGGTGGAGCACCGCGCACGCCTGTCGGCCCTGCTGGAAGCCCGTAGCCACGATGCGGCCGAGCGCCTGCGTCAGTTGCAGCAGTGGTGCCAGGAAGCCGAGGCCAGCGGCAGCGCCGCCTTGCAGGCCTACGCCGCGCGGCTGAAGGGCTATTCGCTCAGCGCCGCATGAAGACGACACTCCTTGTCTTCCTCATGTTGGGCTGTGCGTTGCCGGTGGCGGCGCAGGTACAGGACACCAGTGAATACCTGCAGCGCATGGACAGCGATGGCGATGGCCGCGTCAGCCCGGACGAGTACCTGGCGTGGATGCTGTATGCCTTCGACCGGATGGACCGCAATGGCGATGGCGTGCTGCAGGCCGAGGAGCAGCCAGGCGGGCGCGGCAAGCCGATCAGCCGCGAGGAGCAGCGGCAAGTGATCCTGGCCCGTTTTGCCCGCCAGGATGCCAACGGCGACGGTTACCTCAGTGCCCGCGAACTGATGGCCCCACCGCGCTGATTAGCAACCCATGAAATGCGGGATGTGGGTGTGGATGTGGGAGCGGCATAAGCCGCGAAGCCAGCCATCCAACCGAAGCCGATAGCGCATTGCAATTGATACAGGTCCGCTGTTCGCCACCACCCGCTTCACGGCTCACGCCGTTCCCACAAAACCCATCAAACACAATCGTCTTGAGATTCGCATGCCAGAACTACCCGAAGTAGAAACTACCCGGCGCGGCCTGGAACCCCATCTGGTGGATCGCCGCATCCACGGCGTGATCCTGCGCCGACCGGACCTGCGCTGGCCGATTCCCGCCGAGATCGAACAGCAGCTGCCGGGTCAGCGCATCGAAGCGATCCGTCGCCGCGCCAAGTACCTGTTGCTGGATACCGAAGCGGGCAGTGCGGTGTTGCACCTGGGCATGTCCGGCAGCCTGCGTGTGTTGCCCGGCGATACACCGGTGCGTGCGCACGATCACGTGGATATCAGCTTGGAAGACGGCCGCCTGCTGCGCTTCAATGATCCGCGCCGGTTCGGTTGCCTGTTGTGGCAGCCCGCTGGCGAGACGCATGAGTTGCTGCGCGATCTTGGCCCCGAACCGCTGGATGCGGACTTTGATGGCGACTACCTGTTCCAGCGTAGCCGTGGCCGCAAGGCGCCGATCAAGACCTTCCTGATGGACCAGGGCATCGTCGTCGGCGTCGGCAATATCTATGCGGCGGAAAGCCTGTTCATGGCCGGCATCAATCCTCTGCGCGAGGCCGGCAAGGTGTCGCGTGCGCGCTACCAGCGGCTGGCCAATGCGGTGAAGGAGATCCTGGGCCACGCGATCCAGCGCGGCGGTACCACCTTGCGCGACTTCATCAGCCCCGATGGTGCACCGGGTTACTTCGAACAGGAGTTGCTGGTGTACGGGCGCGAGGGGGAAAACTGCAAGCAGTGCGGGCGCGTGCTGCGTTACGCCAGCATCGGCCAGCGGGCGACCGTGTGGTGCGGCAGCTGCCAGCGCTGAGCCGCAGCACGGTAGTGCCGAGGCATGCTCGGCAGAAGCCTTACCGGGGCAATGCCAGGGTAGTGCCGAGCCATGCTCGGCAGAGGCCTTACCAGCAATGCCAAGGTAACGCACGCGCCATGCTCGGCAGAAGCGTTTCCGGTAGAGCCCCTGCCGAGCATGCCTCGGCACTACGCTGCATGGGTTCGCGCCCTTTGGCCTGACCTTTGCCTGCACCGCCCCGACATTGCGATGATCCGCCTTCCATCCCCGACGGCCCACACGCATGCGATCTCCCTGGCTTTGCCTGTTGTTGCTGCCCACGCTGGCCCTGGCGGAAAGCCTGTCCACCCCGGATCCGGTCAGCGCGCTGCGCAATGACCAACTGCAGCTGCAGGTGAGCTCGGCCTTTGGCGGCCGCGTGCTGTCCCTGCAGCGCGAGGGCCAGCCCAACTTCCTGCGCGTGGGGCCGGCGGTGAACACCGAGCCGAACCCCGAAGTGACCGCTGAAAGCGGCGACATCGCCTATCTCGGCCACGATGTCTGGGTCGGCCCGCAGTCGCAGTGGTGGTTGCACCAGCAGATCAATCCACAGCGGCAGGCGGCCAAGGCCAACTGGCCGCCGGACCCGTGGCTGTCGCTGGCACCGGCACAGTGGTTGCAGCGCGATGCCGACCAGCTGCGCCTGCGTGGTGCCGCCAGTCCGGTGACCGGCATGCAGCTGGAGAAAAGCTTCCGGCTGGATCCGGCGCGGCCGGATACCGTGCAGCTACAGGTCACCGGCCGCAACATCCGCGACAGCGCCGTCGCCTGGGACCTGTGGTTCAACACCCGCGTCCATCCCAATACACGCGTGTTCGTGCCAGTGGCCACGGCCAGCGATATCCGCGTGGATGGCGCGCCGGAGGCGGGCACGCCGGATCATGTCTTTGCTGACGGCATGCTGGTGCTGCGTGCCGGGCCTGCCAGCAGCGGACCGCGCGGCAAGTGGTTCGTGCAGCCGACGGCAGGCTGGATGGCCGGCTTCAACGGCCAGCAGGTGTTGATCATCCGTTTTGCGAAGCAGCCACGTAGTGCCATCCATCCCGAGCAGGCGCAGGTGGAGCTGTACCTGGACGCTGGCGGCATTGCCGAGGGGCTGCTGGAGATGGAAGTGCATGCGCCCTACACGACCTTGCAGCCGGAGGAACAGATGCAGGCCGCCGAGCAGTGGACGCTGCTGGCCTGGGAGGGCGGCGACGATGCGCAGGCGCAACGAGCATTCCTGTGCGCACAGCAACTGCAGGAAGCCTGCCTGTAGCGTAGCCCGGGTAAGCGCAGCGCACCCGGGGCTGTTTGCGGGGGAGTTGCGTTGCCGGTAAGGCCTCTGCCGAGCATGGCGCGGCACTACGCTCTGCTCCCTCCCCTTGCCGCAGGCAAGGGGAGGGCTGGGGAGGGGTAAGGCTTTGTGGCTTTTGCCCAGCATGGCTCGGCACTACGCTCTGCTCCCTCCCTTTGCCGTAGGCAAGGGGAGGGCTGGGGAGGGGTAAGGCTTTGTGGCTTTTGCCGAGCATGGCTCGGCACTACCGGGGTTGGCTGAAGGCGATGTTCATCCGCCGCCGGCGCGGGGCTGTCGATTCACACAATTGCGCCTACCATGCTGCGGTCCCCCATCGGCACGCACTTCCATGCAACGACGCGACTTCCTGCGCAATGCCGCCGCCGCGCTGGCGGCCTTCGGTCTTCCGGCGTTCAGCGCCTGCGCGGCGGGCAAGCCTGCACAGCTGGGCCTGCGCCGCCTGGGCCGGCCGCAGCCCTTTGATTTCGCCACACTCAAGGGCCAGGCCCGCGCGCTGGCACAGGCGCCGTACCAGAGTCACAAGCGCACCCTGCCGGGCGCGCTGGAGAAGCTCGACTGGGACCAGTACCAGTCCATCAGCTACCGCCAGGACCATGCCTTGTGGGCCGATCAACCCGGCAAGTTCCAGGCCAAGTTCTTCCACCTCGGCCTGTACTTCCATTCGCCGGTGCGCATGTTCGACGTGGTCGATGGCAAGGCGCAGGAGCTGGCCTATGACGGCGCGGCCTTCAACTACGGCAAGAGCGGCATCCACGATGGCGAGTTGCCAGCGGACCTGGGCTTTGCCGGCTTCCGCCTCAATACCCGCAGCGATACCGACCGCGACTTCGCCGCCTTCCTCGGTGCCAGCTATTTCCGCGCGGTAGGCAAGGAAGGCCAATACGGGCAATCGGCGCGCGGCCTGGCCATTGATACCGGCATGGGCCGCCCGGAAGAATTCCCGGATTTCATCGCCTATTACCTGGAACAGCCCAGCGCGGAGTCGGACACCCTCGTCGTCTATGGCCTGCTGGATTCGCCCAGCGTTGCCGGCGCCTATCGCTTCGCCATCACCAATGGTGACGTGCTGTTGATGGACATCGACAGCGCGCTGTACCCGCGCAAGGAAATCGAACGGCTCGGCATCGCGCCGTGCACCAGCATGTACCAGGTCGGCGAGAACGACCGTCGCATGGATTGGGATTGGCGCCCGGAGATCCACGACACCGACGGCTTGTCGATGTGGAACGGCGCCGGTGAGTGGATCTGGCGACCGCTGTGCAACCCGGCCAACCTGCGTTTCAACATGTTCGTGGACAACAACCCGCGCGGCTTCGGCCTGCTGCAGCGTGACCGCAACTTCGACCATTACCAGGACGACGGTGTGTTCTACGAGAAGCGTCCCTGCCTGTGGATCGAACCCAAGGGGCAATGGGGCGAAGGCTCGGTGCAGCTGGTGGAGATCCCCACCGTTGATGAAACCTTCGACAACATCGTTGCCTTCTGGAACCCCAAGGCCAAGCCGCAGCCGGGCCAGGAGTTGCTGGTGGGCTATCGCCTGTACTGGGGCGCCGAGCCGCCGGCGCGCCCGCCGCTCGCCCACTGCGTGGCCAGCCGCACCGGCCTGGGCGGCATCATCGGCAAGAAACGTGAGTATTTCTCGTGGCGCTTCGCGGTGGATTTCGAAGGCGGCGAACTCGCCAGCCTGATCGACAAGGCCGAAGTGGAAGCCGTGGTGGAAACCAGTCGTGGCCGTGTGGAAGTGGTATCGGCGCGGCCGCTGCGCGAGATCAAGGGCTACCGCGCGATGTTCGACCTAGTACCGCCGGAGGGCAGCAGCGAGCAGATCGACGTGCGCCTGTACCTGCGCAGTGGCGGCAAGACCCTGACCGAAACCTGGTTGTACCAGTACAGCCCGCCGCCCGCCGGTGCGGCGGAGCGGACGTTGTATTGAGCGCTTTGCTTGAAGCCCTTGCTTAAGCCCCTCTCCCATTTACGGGAGAGGGGTTGGGGTGAGGGCAAGCTCTTGGCAACAGGCATTGAGTTCCAGAAGCTTCCCTCATCCGCCCTTCCGTGCACCTTCTCCCGTGAACGGGAGAAGGGACGCATCACCCCCGCGAGTTCCTATTACAACGGCAGCGCCGCCTGCATAGGATCAATTCGACCCTCACCGCGGGTGATCTTCTTGAACTCGGCGCGGCTTACCGACACGTAGCGGTCGTTGCCGCCGATCTCCACCTGCGGGCCGTCCTGCACGGCGAAGCCGTTCTCGTCCACGCGCACGGTCATCGTCGCCTTCTTGCCGCTGTGGCAGATGGTCTTGATCTCCTGCATCTCGTCGGCCCAGGCCAGCAGGTACTGGCTGCCCTCGAACAGCTCACCACGGAAGTCAGTACGCAGGCCGTAGCACAGCACCGGGATGCGCAGCTGGTCCACCACCTCGGACAACTGCCATACCTGCGCCTTGCTCAGGAACTGGGCCTCGTCCACCAGCACGCAGCCGAGCTTGCCGTGGGCGGCAATGTCCTGCTTTATCAGCGCCTCCAGGTCGGTCTCGCGCTCGAAGGTGGTCGCTTCGGCCTGCAGGCCGATCCGCGAGGCGACCACGCCGGTGCCGGCGCGGTGGTCCAGGTGCGGGGTCAGCAGGGCGACCCGCATGCCGCGCTCGCGGTAGTTGTGTGCGGACTGCAGCAGGGTGGTGGTCTTGCCGGCGTTCATCGCCGAATAGTAGAAATAGAGCTTGGCCATGCCGCATTTTACCGTGCCAGCCGGCGCTCACGGGCGATGGCTTACACTGCCTGCCTGCGACTGAAACCACCCCATGCTGGATTCCCTCAATCCCCCCCAACGCGCGGCGGCTGTGCACGCCGAAGGTCCTCTGCTGGTGCTGGCTGGTGCCGGCAGCGGCAAGACGCGTGTGATCGTCGAGAAAATCGCCCATCTGATCGGCATTGGCCGCTACAGCGCCCGCCGCATCGCCGCGATTACCTTCACCAACAAGTCGGCCAAGGAAATGCGTGAGCGTGTGGCCAAGCGGCTGCGCGCCGAGGACGCGGCCGAGGTCACCATCTGCACCTTCCATGCCCTGGGCCTGAAGTTCCTGCAGATCGAACATGAACAGGTCGGGCTGAAGCGCAACTTCTCCATCTTCGATGCCGACGATGCCGGCGCGCAGATCAAGGATCTGCTGGGCGGCAGCAGTGCCAAGCCCGACGACATCGAGGACATGAAGAACCTGATCTCGCGGGCCAAGAACGCTGGGCTGTCGCCCGAGCAGGCAATGGCGGCGGCGCGCAGCAACCGCGAGAAGGACGCGGCGATGGTCTACGAGCTGTACCAGACCCGCCTGACCTCGTTCAATGCGGTGGATTTCGATGACCTGATCCGCCTGCCGGTACAGGTGCTGGAAGAGCACCCGGATATCGCCCTGGCCTGGCGCGAGCGCATCGGCTACCTGCTGGTCGACGAATGCCAGGACACCAACGACGCCCAATACCGCCTGCTCAAGCAGCTGGCCGGGCCCGCCGGCAACTTCACCTGCGTGGGCGACGACGACCAGTCGATCTATGCCTGGCGTGGCGCCAATCCCGAGAACCTGCAGCAGATGGGCGTGGATTACCCCAAGCTGCAGATCATCAAGCTGGAACAGAATTACCGCTGCTCCAACCGCGTGCTGCGCGCGGCCAATGCGCTGATCGCGCACAACCCGCACGAGCATCTGAAAACCTTGTGGTCCGATCAGGCCGATGGCGAGCGCATCCGCGTGTGGGAGTGCCGCAACAGCGAACACGAAGCGGAAAAGGTGGCGGCGGAAATCCATTTCCTGGCGACCAGCCGCAAGATTCCGTGGAGTGATTTCTGCATCCTGTTCCGCGGCAACTTCCAGTCGCGGCCGCTGGAAAAAGCGATGCAGCTGGTCGGTGTGCCCTATCACCTCAATGGCGGCACGGTGTTCCTCGAACGTCAGGAAGTGAAGGACACGCTGGCCTGGTTGCGCTTGATCGTGAACCCGGACGACGACACTGCTTTCATGCGCGCGGTGCAGTCGCCCAAGCGTGATGTGGGTGCCAGCACGCTGGCCAAGCTGGCCGAGCTGGCTTCCGAGAAAGACATCCCGATGGCGCAGGCGGCCGAGAGCATGGGCGCATTGGCCCAGCTCACCCCGCGTGCGGCCAACAGCCTGAGCAAGTTCACCGACATCCTGCGCGCATTGCGCCTGGACATGCGGCAGATGAGCTCGGGTGATCTGGTGCGCCGCGTGGCCAAGGATTCGGGTTTGCTGGCCGAGTTGCGCCATGCGGCCAAGGACACCGCCGGTTACGAGCGGCGCGCCAACAATCTGGAAGAACTGGCCTCGTGGTTCGAGAGCGGCCCACGTGGTGCCAGTGCCGCCGACATGGCCGCGCAGCTGGCGCTGATATCGCGCAACGACAAGGACGATGGTGGCAATCAGGTGCGGATGATGACGCTGCACGCGTCCAAGGGCCTGGAGTTTCCGTATGTGTTCATCGTTGGCTGCGAGGACGGCGTGCTGCCGCACCAGGTCAGCCTGGACGAGGGCAATCTGCAGGAAGAGCGGCGGCTGCTGTACGTGGGCATCACCCGCGCCAAGATCCAGTTGTGGATGAGCTTCAGCCGCTTGACCCGCAAGTTTGGCGAGCACATCCGGCTCAAGCCAAGCCGGTTCTTTGATGAGATTCCGGCCGGCGAGATCCAGCGCGATGGTGCCGACCCGGTAGCCGATGCCGCGCACAAGCAGGAGCGTGCCAAGGCAGGCCTGGCAGCCATCCAGGCGCTGTTTGATTGATGCTTGGCTCCTCCCCTTTGGCGTAGCCAAGGGGGAGGCTGGGAGGGGGTAGCTTTTGGCCTCGGTCTTGCGCTCTGATTGGGCTCAGCGCGAACAGCCTCTCAGCCCTCCCTGAGCAAAAGGGGCAGCGGTAGTGCCGAGCCATGCTCGGCAGGGGCTTTACCAGCAAAAACCAAAAGCACCCCTCCCCAACCCTCCCCTCTGCTGCGCAGAAGGGAGGGGGCCAAAGCCGAGCCTCTTATGTCCCTGATCCAGACCGAACGCCTGCAACTGCGCCAGCTGCGTGACGACGATGGCGATGCCGCCGGCATGCTGCAGCTGCTCAACGAGCCGGGTTTCCACCAATACATCGGTGACCGTGGCGTGCGCACGCTGGAGCAGGCGCGCGAGTACGTGCGCAATCACACTTTCGGCAGCTACGCGTCGCATGGCTTTGGCATGTATGCGATTGAACGCCGCAGCGATGGCGCCTGGCTGGGCAACGCCGGACTGGTGCGACGCGATGGCCTGCCGTGCGCGGATGTCGGTTATGCCCTGCTGGCTGCGTACACCGGCCAGGGCTATGCGCTGGAAGCGGTGCAAGGCGTGCTGGCTTATGCGCGCGGCACGCTAGGCCTGGGCGAACTGCGTGCGGTGGTCTCGCCGGGCAATGCCCGTTCGGTGACGCTGCTGGAAAAGGCTGGCTTCCGCGATGACGGCACCGTGGTGCTGCCCGGCAAGGACGAACAGCTGCTGCTGTTCGTCAATACGCCCGCCTGAGCCGCGTAGCCCGGGTAAGCGCAGCGCACCCGGGGACTGGGATCTCAGCGATCTACGGTTTTCTGGCAACGGCCCCGGGTGCGCTGCGCTTACCCGGGCTACGGTCGAACGTTTGCCAGCGTCGGCTCAGCCGCCCAGTTGCTGCTGCAATGCGGCCAGCTGCTCCTGCAGCGCGGCGACGGTGGCTTCCAGCTGTTCCACGCGATCTTCCAGTGCGCTGTTGCCGGCAGCCGCAGCAGCGCCGGCCGGTGCCCGGTACTGCGCCGCCAAGGCATCCACATCCACCGCACCACACAGCAGGTGCATGTAACGGTCTTCGCGCTGGCCCGATGCACGTGGCAGCTGCACGACCAGACCGCGTTGCTGCATGCGCTCCAGCTGGTGACGCAGGTCGGCAGGATCGGCGAACTTGGCCATGCGCTCGCTGCGGATGGCCAACTCACCGGCGGTCTGCGGGCCGCGCAGCAGCAACAGGCCGAGCAGGGCCACCTGCTGGCGCGGCAGGTCCAGCTTGAGGCCGGTGAGGTGCTCGTAGCGCTCCGCGCGCGAGGAGAAATGCTGGCGGGCCAGGCCCATGGCTTCCAGTTGGCGCAGCGCGTACTGCACCTTGCCGGCTTCCAGGTTCATCACCGGCTCGCGTGCGGTCTTCTGGTTGGCGGCTACCTGGGCGGCGTTGACCGTGAGCGGGTAGGTGTCCGGGGTGGTGGCCTCCTTCTCGATCAGGCAGCCCAGCACGCGTGCCTGGTCGGCATCGAGAACGGGCAAATCGGGGGTCTGGCTGGCGTCGGTCACGGCGGGGCTCCGGTGTAGCTGGGGGGCGCAAGCATAGCCGAGAGCCAAACCCGGGGCAGGGCAGCTTGCCTGCACAACCCCCTGCTGCGCCCGGTTTGGCCGGTTTGGGGGCCGGGCCAAGGTTCCGGCCCGGCTCACCCTGCAAGGCGGCCAAGGCGGGGAGCCGGTAAACTTGGCCGGTTTTCGAAGATCCCGGTAGTTTCCATGTCCCGATTCCCCGCCCTTACCCTGCTGGCCGGCGCCCTGCTGTCGCTGGCCGCCTGCAGCACCACCGCGCCGCAGCACCACGTTTCGCCGGCCCCCGCCGATGCGGTCGTGGCCCCGGCCAATGCGCCCAACGACAACCTCAATGCCGTGCTGTGGGTGCAGCGTTCGCAGGAATACCGGGCCAGCGCGCTGCAGACCTGGAAGCTGGCCGGCGCGCAGCTGGATGCTGCCCTGGCCGATGGCCGCTGGACCGCGCTGCTGCCGGAAGAGGGCGGCAACCATCAGTCGGCGACCCTGAAGCCGGCTGTGGTGGTGGACGTGGACGAAACCGTGCTCGACAACTCGCCCTACCAGGCGCGCCTGGTGAGTGAGGGCACCAGCTACAACGACGCCACCTGGGAAGCCTGGGTGGACGAGCAGAAGGCGCAGCCGGTGCCGGGCGCGGTGCAGTTCGCGCAGGCCGCTGCGGCCAAGGGCGTGACCATGATCTACATCAGCAACCGCACCGCGGCGATGAAGGACGCCACCATCGCCAACCTGCGCAAGGTCGGCTTTCCGGTGGCCGATGACAGCGTCTACCTGGGCCTGGGCACGCCGGTGCCGGGCTGCAAGGAGCACGGCAGCGAGAAGGGCTGCCGTCGCCAGCTGGTGGCGCAGCAGTACCGCGTGCTGATGCAGGTGGGCGACCAGTTCACCGACTTCCTGCAGGTCGAGGACAACAGCCTGGCCGCGCGCGACCTGCTGCTGGACAAGTACCAGGGCTGGATCGGCTCGCGCTGGTGGATCCTGCCCAACCCCACCTACGGTGGCTGGGAGGGGGCGGCCATCAACAATGCCTGGTCGCTGCCGGCTGATCTGCGCAATGGCGCCAAGCGCGAAGCCCTGGAGCTGGCCCGATGAACCGTGCACCGTTGCCGTTGCGCAATGACGAGCGCCTGATCTTTGCCCTGGACGTGCCCGGCAAGGCCGAGGCCCTGGAATGGGTGGACACGCTCGGCGACGCCGTGTCGTTCTACAAGATCGGCATGGAACTGCTGGCCTCGGGTGAATACTTCGACGTGCTGGACGCGCTGGCCAAGCGCGACAAGCGCGTGTTCGTCGACCTGAAGTTCTTCGACATCCCGGCCACCATTGCCGGCGTCATCCGGCGCCTGTCGCAGTGGCCGGTGAGCTACTGCACCATCCATGGCTGGCACCCCGGCATGATGGAAGCGGCTGCGGCCGCCAACAGCTCGCAGATGCGCCTGCTGGCGGTTACCGTGCTGACCTCGATGGGGCGCCCGGACCTGGCCCAGATGGGCATCGACCGTGAACCCGTCGACGTGGTGGTGGAGCGCGCGCTGGCCGCGCAGCGCGCCGGCATCGACGGCGTGATTGCCTCGGGCCAGGAAGCCGCGCCGATCCGCGCGGCAACCGGTCAGGGTTTCTCCATCGTCTGCCCCGGCATCCGCCCCGGCGGCCCGGTGGGCGATGACCAGCAGCGCACGGTCGGCGTGGCCCAGGCCTTTGCCGACGGCGCCGATGCCATCGTGGTCGGCCGGCCGATCCGCCTGGCCACCGATCCGCGTGCGACGGCGCTGGCTATTCAGCGTGAAATCGCTGAGTCAATTAAATAAAATCAATCACTTATATGGTTGTTTATAAAGTGTTGCTTTAACTGAATCGGACGCGTAGGCTACGTTCCGTCCGGCGCTGCCGGCGATGCGTCAAACATGTCTACCGGCTTCGCGCCGGCTTGAGGGGTCTGTCACCGGCAACGGGGCGGCCTCTTTTTTTGTCTGGGATTTGGGAGTCGGGATTGGGGATTGGATGAAGGTGGACAGCAGGCGCCCCGCTTCCCGAAGCGACGAGCGCTGTTGCCAGCTACGAATCCCCAATCCGGACTCCCAAATCCCCGCTCCACCGTGACGGCCATGCTTGCCGCTGTCACCGGGCAGGCATCAAGATGCTGGGCCTACGGGGAGGATAGCCGCCGCCATGCAACGCCGTTCACTACGCAACTGCCACCGCATCGTGCTGGCTTCGGTCTGCCTTGTCGCCCTGCTGGCGGCCTGCAAGCGCAATACCGAGCCCTTGCCCGGTGCCGCCACCGAGCCGGCCGCCGCCGTGCGGCAGCTGGCCCAGTACCTGCACGACAACGATCTGGCCGGCTATGCCCGGGCCTCGGTCCCTCCGGATCAGTACGCCGCGCTGGAGACGGCCTGGGCGCAGGGCGATAGCCGCTGGCCGCTGACCGAGCTGCCGCTGGATGAGAAACTGCCGTCGTTGCTGGCCACCTTGTCCGAGCCGGGGGCCGAGCAGAAGCTGCAGCGTGCATTCCGGGCCCAGTTCGAGGGGCAGTCGGCTGCGGTGCGTCAGGCGGCCCACTCGCTGGGCATGTTCGGTGTGCAATACATCACCCACCAGGGCGAATACTCCACCGAAGAACGCAGTCACTACGTGCAGTTGGTGACGGCATTGAGCGACTGGGCCCAGGCCGCGCCGCTGTCGGATGCCAAGCTGGCCAAGTCCAACATCGTCGCCCTGACCGCTGCCGCGCGCGCCACCGGCCTGGACAGCGCGCAGCGCCTGCAGCAGGCCGGCATGACCGCCAGCCTGCAGCGTCTGGGTCCGTTTGCTGCGGTTCTGAAGCAGGTACTGGCCAGCTATGGACTGGCGCTGGACGACAGCGTGGCGCAGATGCGCACCGGCCTGACTGCGCAGAATGGCGACAACGCATTGGTGCGTGTGCAGTACCCCTTGGCAGGCAAGGAGCTGGACCTGCAGGTGGCATTGGTGCGCCGGGAGGGGCATTGGTATCTGGCCCGCACCCTTGCCGAAACCGATGCGGTGCTGGCCGCGGCCCGCGCTGCCGAGAAGGCCAGGAACGAGGCCGCAGAAGCCGCTGCGGCAGCGGCCGACGCAGAAACCCGCGCAGCCTCCGACAGCGCCAAACCCCCAGCTAAGCCATAATGCGGCGGATGCCGAAACAGAATTCCCAGCCCGAACAGGGCGACCTTCTTCCCCCGGACGACGCCAGCCAGGCGCCGGCCACCCCTACCGCTGCCATCGTCCCGGGCGCTGCCACGCGTGCCCCGCAGGCCCGCGTCGCCGGCCGCCGGCCGCTGTGGGCGCGCCTGCTGGGCAAGCTGATCGAGCCCTGGCTGGGCCTGAAGATCGAGCCCGAGCAGGCCGGCCAGCACAACGACGGCCGCCCGGTGGTGTACGTGTTGGAGGACTACGGTCTGTCCAATGCACTGATCCTGGACAAGGCCTGCCGTGACGCCGGCCTGCCCTCGCCGCTGGTGCCGCTGGCCGGCGACCCGACCGGGCGCAAGCGCGCCTACGTCGCGCTGTCGCGGCGTTCCAGCAACAGTGCGCTGATCCCCGAGCAGCGCGGCGCCAAAACCCACTCCGATTCGCTGGCCAAGCTGCTGCAGGCGCACCGCGCCAACCCGGGCCTGGACGTACACCTGGTGCCGGTATCGATCTTCGTCGGCCGTGCCCCGGACAAGCAGAGCGGCTGGTTTGCGGTGCTGTTCTCGGAAAACTGGGCACTGGTCGGCCGCTTCCGCCGCCTGCTGGCGATCCTGCTGAACGGCCGTGACACCATCGTCCGCTTCGCCCCGCCGGTGTCGCTGCGCGACACCGTGGAAGAGGGGCTGGAGCCGGAGCGCACGGTGCGCAAGCTGCAGCGCGTGCTGCGTACCCACTTCCGCCGCATCCGCGAATCCATCATCGGCCCCGACCTGTCCACCCGCCGCCTGCTGGTGGACAAGGTGCTGGAGTCGGACCCGGTGCGCGAGGCCATTGCCGTCCAGGCCAAGCGCGACAACTCCAAGACCACCGACGCCTGGAAGAAGGCGCAGGCCTATGCCTGGGAAATCGCCGCCGACTACTCCACCCCGGTGGTGCGCTCGGCCAGCTTCATGCTCAGCCATGTCTGGAACCGCATCTACGCCGGCGTGCTGGTGCACCACCTGGACAAGTTCAAGGAAGCCGCGCCGGGCCACGAAATCGTCTATGTGCCCAGCCACCGTAGCCACATGGACTACCTGCTGCTGAGCTACCTGCTGTATGACCGCGGCATCGTGCCGCCGCACATCGTGGCCGGCATCAACCTCAACCTGCCGGTGGTCGGCACCTTGCTGCGCAAGGGCGGTGCGTTCTTCATCCGCCGCTCGATCAAGGGCAATGCGTTGTACTCGGCGGTACTCAGCGAGTACGTGGCGCAGTTGGTGGCCGGTGGTTATTCCATCGAATACTTCGTCGAAGGCGGGCGCTCGCGTACCGGCCGGCTGCTGCAACCCAAGGGCGGCATGATCTCGATGACGCTGCGGGCCTTCCTGCGCCAGCCGCGCAAGCCGGTGCTGTTCCAGCCCATCTACGTCGGCTATGAAAAGCTGATGGAGGGCAACAGCTACCTGGACGAGCTGTCCGGCCGGCCGAAGGAAAAGGAATCGATCTGGGCGTTGCTGTGGGGCATTCCCAAGGTGCTCAAGCAGAACTACGGCCAGGTGGTGGTGAACTTCGGTGAGCCGATCGCGCTGAACGACGTGCTGGCCGAGAAGGCCCCGGACTGGGACGGCCAGCCGGTGGGCGAGGACGAGAAGCCGGCGTGGTTGTCGAGCACGGTCAACACCCTGGCAGAGTTGATCCAGGAGCGCGTCAACGCCGCCGCCGACGTCAACCCGATCAACCTGCTGGCGCTGGCGCTGCTGTCCACGCCCAAGCACGCCATGGGCGAGGCTGACCTGATCGCGCAGATCGAGCTGAGCAAGAAGCTGCTGGTGGAAATGCCGTACTCGGACCGGGTCACGGTCACCCCGCATTCGCCCGAGCGCATCATTGCCCATGCCGAGGAAATCAACGTCCTCACCCGCATCAAGCACCCGCTGGGCGACGTGCTCAGCGTCAGCGGCGACACCGCGGTGTTGCTCAGCTATTTCCGCAACAACGTGATCCACCTGTTCACCGCCTCGTCTTGGGTGGCCTGCTGTTTCCAGAACAACCGCCGCATGAGCCGCGGCGGCCTGCTGCGGCTGGGCCGCGGCCTGTATCCGTTCCTGCAGCAGGAACTGTTCCTGCCGTGGAGCGAGGACGAGTTCGCCGCGCGTATCGACCAGACCATCGACGTCTTCGTACGCGAAGGCCTGCTGCAGCATGTGGGCGAGGACGATGGCGGCATGCTTGCGCGCAGCACCGGCCAGACGGACGAGGTGTTCCGTCTGCGCGCGATCGGCCATTCGTTGCAACAGGCCTTCGAGCGGTATTACATCGCCATTTCGGTGCTGGTGAAGAACGGCCCCGGCACGCTGGGCGCCGCCGAACTGGAGGGCCTGTGCCAGCAGGCCGCGCAGCGCCTGAGCCTGCTCTATGCCCCGGCCGCGCCGGAGTTCTTCGACAAGGCCTTGTTCCGTGGCTTCATCCAGAAGATGCGCGAGCTGCGCCTGGTGTGGCCGGACGAGAACAGCAAGCTGCTGTTCGACGAGCGCCTGGATGCCTGGGCCAAGGATGCCAAGTTCATCCTCGGCCGCGAGTTGCGCCACACCATCGAGCGTGTGAGCCCGGAAGCGGTGAAGCCGGAGCCGCCGGCCGCCGGATAAGGTGGCGCCGGTTGCTCCGTCCCTTTCGCGTGGCGAAGGGGAGGGTTTGGGGAATTCTCTCGTCGCAATAATTCCGAGCCCCTCTCCCGCCAGCGGGAGAGGGGTTGGGGTGAGGGTGCTTTTCGCCGGGCAAGCCCCTGCCGAGCATGGCTCGGCACTACCGCTGTTGCTCCCTCCCTTTCGCGCAGCGAAGGGGAGGGGGTGGGGAATTCTCTGGCCGCGATAACTCCGAGCCCCTCTGCCGCCAGCGGGAGAGGGGTTGGGGTGAGGGTGCTTTTCGCTGGGCAAGCCCCTGCCGAGCATGGCTCGGCACTACCGCTGTTGCTGCCTCCGTTTCGCGCAGCGAAGGGGAGGGTTTGGGGAATTCTCTGGCCGCGATAACTCCGAGCCCCTCTGCCGCCAGCGGGAGAGGGGTTGGGGTGAGGGTGCTTTTCGCCGGGCAAGCGCCTGCCGAGCATGGCTCGGCACTACATGACGGGGGGCTGCCTGTTCAGGCCGGCTCGTCCGGGATCAGCATGCATTCCAGCTTGAAGATGCTGTCCTTGAGCTGCAGCTTGCGCCGCTTCAGGCGCTTGGCTTCCAGCTCGTCGTCAGGGTTGGCGGCCAGGCGCGCGATGCACTCGTCCAGGCTGCGGTGCTCGGCCCGCAGGACGGTGATACGCTGGCTGATTTCGGCGGGCGTCATGGTCTCCACGAGGGCCGAGCATACACAGTTGCCGGCCGCTGTGAGAGGGGGCGGCCGTGAGCCGGTAGAATGGCGGCCATGAGCGCCGTCATTCCCCTGCCCGATCCCGCCCCGCGGGCCCGCGATCCGCGCGTGGCTGAACGTGAACACCAGAAACTCAACAAGCGCCTGCGCCGCCAGGTAGGCCAGGCCATTGCCGATTTCGGCATGATCGAAGCCGGCGACAAGGTCATGGTCTGCCTGTCCGGCGGCAAGGACAGCTACACCTTGCTGGACATCCTGCTGCAGTTGCAGAAGAAAGCCCCGGTGCCCTTCGAGCTGGTGGCGGTGAACCTGGACCAGAAGCAGCCCGGCTTCCCCGAACATGTGCTGCCCGAGTACCTGGCCTCGATCGGCGTGCCGTACCACATCATCGAGCAGGACACCTATTCGGTGGTCAGCCGGGTCATCCCGGAAGGCAAGACCATGTGCTCGCTGTGCTCGCGCATGCGTCGTGGTTCGCTGTACACCTATGCCGAAGCCAATGGCTTCACCAAGATCGCGCTGGGCCACCACCGCGATGACATGGTGGCCACGTTCTTCATGAACCTGTTCCACCACTCCAAGATTTCCGGCATGCCGCCCAAGCTGCGCAGCGACGACGGCAAGCACGTGGTCATCCGCCCGCTGGCCTACGTGCGCGAAGCGGACATCATCGACTACGCCACCACCCGCCAATTCCCGATCATCCCGTGCAACCTGTGCGGCAGCCAGGAAAACCTGCAGCGCAAGCAGGTGGGCCTGATGATGAAGCAGTGGGAGAAGGACAGCCCCGGCCGCATCGAGCAGATCTCGCGCGCGCTGGGCGATATCCGCCCCTCGCAGCTGGCTGACCCCAAGCTGTTCGACTTCATGGCGCTGGGCCGCCGTGACGACGTACAACTGCCCGATGCCCATGCGTGGCTGGCAGGTGGCGACAGGCAGGACGATCAGGACGCCGTTCCTCCGCAGGGAGAAGGGCTGGGCTGAGGTCAGGTGGTTACGCGCTGACCGCAGGCGCGGCAGCAGGCCTCATCCCCATCCGCTTGATGGGCCCTTCCTCCTGAGGGAAGACCAGCCCGGACTCTGAATTCGAAATAGGACATCCATGTTTTTCAAGAACCTCACGCTGTTCCGTTTCCCCACCTCCATTGATTTTTCCGAAGTCGACACGCTGCTGCCGCAGGTAGTGCTCAAGCCGGTCGGCGCGCTGGAAATGACCTCGCGCGGTTTCATCTCGCCGTTCGGCCGCGAAGAGAAGAACCAGTTCTCGCACCGCATCGGCGATGCGCTGTGGCTGACCGTGGGCGGTGAAGACAAGATCCTGCCCAGCGTGGTGGTCAATGACCTGTTGGCGCGCAAGCTGGAAGAAATCGAAGAGAAGGAAGGCCGCAAGCCCGGTGGCCGCGAGCGCAAGCGCCTGAAGGACGACCTGCTGCACGAGCTGCTGCCGCGCGCCTTCGTCAAGAGCTCGCGTACCGACGCCTTCCTGGACCTGCAGCACGGCTATGTGGCGGTGGACAGCTCCAGCCGCAAGACCGGCGAGAACGTGATGAGCGACATCCGCGGCATGCTGGGCAGCTTCCCGGCGATGCCGTTGAACGCCGAAGTCGCGCCGCGCTCGATCTTGACCGCGTGGATTGCAGGTGAACCCCTGCCCGAAGGCCTGAGCCTGGGCGAAGAATGCGAGATGAAGGACCCGGCCGAGGGCGGCGCGGTGGTCAAGTGCCAGCACCAGGAACTGCGCTGCGACGAGATCGACAAGCACCTGGATGCCGGCAAGCAGGTCACCAAGCTGGCACTGGTGTTCGAGGACAACCTGTCCTTCGTGCTGGGCGACGACCTGATCGTGCGCAAGCTGAAGTTCCTTGACGGCGCGCTGGACCAGCTCGAGCACATCGACGAGGAAGGCCGCCGCGCCGAACTGGATGCGCGTTTTGCCTTGCAGAGTGGCGAAATCCGCCGTCTGTTCCTGCTGCTGGAGCAGGCCTTCAAGCTGAGCAAGGCTGACAGCTGAACCCGTTGCTGACCTACCCGGTTTCGTAACCGGGTAGGGACTATGCTGGGCATATGGCCAGTCTGTTCCGTCGTCTGATTACGCCCGCCGCGCCGGTGATCCAGCGCGACACGGTGCGGCTGCGTCTGGACGATACCGAGATCGAGGTACTGCGTGTGCGCGATCCGCGTGCGCGCCGGCTCAAGCTCAGCGTCGATGAGCGCGGCGCACGTCTGACCCTGCCGCTGCGTGCAAGCCTGGTGTCGGGCGAACGTTTCCTGCAGGCCAACCGGCAATGGCTGCAGCAGCAGCTGGCGCGGCTGGGCGGCGATGGTCTGCTGGCACCTGCGCTGCAACTGCGCCAGCCCGGCGTGTTGCCATTGCGCGGGGCGTTGTTGCCGGTGCAGTGGCAGGAGGGGCGCTTTACCCGCATCGAGGCGACGGCGGATGCGGTGAGCATCCAGTTGCCTGCACGGGCGGGCGAGCCGGCCCTGCGCCGCGCGCTGCGTGAGTTCTATGAAGTACAGGTGCGTGCCGACGTCGGCCAATGGTTGCCACGCTATCTGCCGGGGCTGGGCAGGGCACCCACGCGGTTGCGGCCCAAGGTGATGTCCTCGCAATGGGGATCGCTGGCGCCCGATGGTTCGATGGCGCTGGATCTGGCCCTGGTATTGGCGCGCCCGTCTGCGTTCGAGTACGTGTTGGTGCACGAGCTTTGCCATCTGCTGCAGGCCAATCATTCGCCGGCGTTCTGGGCCGAGGTGGAGGCGCGCTTTCCCGCGTGGCGTGATGAGCGTGATTACCTGCGTGAGGAAGGCCGCAGGTTGAAGAGCACCTTGCATCAATTGTTACGCGCGCAGCCGGCCTGAGGATTCGCGTAGCCGGGTAAGCGTGATGTACCCGCGGACAATGCGTGAGAACCCCCCGGGTGCGCTGCGCTTACCCGGGCTACGGATTGCCGGGCATCGCTTGGCACTACCGCTGTTGCTCCCTCCCTTTCGCGTAGCGAAGGGGAGGGCTGGGGAGGGGTAGGCGCTTTACGCTGCAGCGACTGCTTTGGCCTGCTGACCGATCAACTGCAGGATGCTGGCTGCGGCATCACGTCCTTCGGCAACTGCCGTCACCACCAGGTCCGCACCGCGCACGGCGTCGCCCCCGGCAAACAGCTTGGGGTTGTGCGTCTGGTACGGCAGACGGGTAGCACCACCGGCAATGATGCGGCCATTGCTGCTGGCTTCGACACCCTGCGATGCCAACCATTCCGGCAGCGTCGGCGAGAAGCCAAACGCGATGATCACCACGTCGGCTTCCAGCAGCGACTCGCTACCATCAATCGCCACCGCATTGCGGCGCCCATTGGCGTCCGGCTCGCTCAACGCGGTTTCAACCACGGTCACACCGATCACTTCATCATCGGCACCGGCTTCAATCGCCAACGGCTGGCGGTTGAACAGGAAACGCACGCCTTCTTCGCGGGCGTTGGCCACTTCGCGTGCCGAGCCCGGCATATTGGCTTCGTCGCGACGGTAGGCACAGGTCACCTTGGCCGCGCCCAGGCGGATCGCGCTGCGCACGCAGTCCATGCCGGTATCGCCGCCACCCAGCACCACCACACGCTTGCCGTTGAGGTCGGGCAGGGCGATCTGGTCTTCCCAGCCGGCAATCGGCCGGCCCTGCGGATCGTTGCCGCCGACAATGCGGCTGTTCTGCACCAGGAAGGGCAGCGCCGGCAGCACGTTCTTCAGTTCCTGGCCGATCAGGCCACCGTCGGTGTAACGGTAGGCACCGGTGCCGAGGAACACCGCGTCGTAGTCAGCCTGCAGCTGCTCGATGCTGATGTCGCGGCCGATCTCCACACCCAGGCGGAACTGCACGCCCATGCCTTCGAGGATTTCGCGGCGGCGGTCGATCACGCTCTTGTCCAGCTTGAAGCTGGGGATGCCGAACTGCAGCAGGCCACCGATCTGTTCGTAGCGATCGAACACCACCGCCTGCACACCTGCACGCGCCAGACGATCAGCGCAGGCCAGACCGGCAGGGCCTGCACCGACTACCGCAACGCGCTTACCGGTGCTCTCAACCGCATGCAGGTCCGGCTTCCAGCCGGTGGCCAGGGCGGTATCGACGATGTACTTCTCCACCGCGCCGATGGTGACCGCGCCGAATTCCTCCAGCGTGCAGCTGCCTTCGCACAGACGGTCCTGCGGGCAGACGCGGCCGCAGACTTCCGGCAGCGGATTGGTGGAATGGCAGAGCGTGGCCGCCTCGTGGATGCGGTCCTCCTGCACCAGCTGCAACCATTGCGGGATGGCGTTGTGCACCGGGCACTTCCAGCTGCAGTAGGGGTTGCCGCAGTCCAGGCAACGGCCGGCCTGGTACTGCGCGTCGGCCTTGTCGAACTTGCCGTAGAGCTCGCCCCAATCGCCGGACGTGCGCAATTCCACCGGAATGCGCTGCGGCATGGTGCGGGGCAGATCGAGAAACTGGAAGGCTTGCTTGCGGCTCATGGGAACTCGTGGCGTCTGGAGGAGCCCTTCTCCCGCTTGCGGGAGAAGGTGCCCCGGAGGGGCGGATGAGGGGGGCTCTGGAAGCTGCCCTTACCCCGGCCCTCTCCCGCAGGCGGGAGAGGGAGACAATGCGTCAAGCGGCGCGGCGCAGCGACTCGGCCAGCGATTCAATGCTGGCGGCCTTGGGTTTGACCAGCCAGAACTTGCCGACGTAGTCGCGGAACTCGTCGATGATCTGCTGCGCCCAGATGCTGCCGGTCAATTCGCGGTGGCGGCCGATCAGGGTGTGCAGGTGCTGGCGGTAGTTCTCGAAGCCTTCGGCCGAGATGCGATGGATGTCGATCAGCTCGTGGTTGTAGCGGTCGACGAAATCACGGTCGATATCCAGCACATAGGCCAGGCCACCGGTGAAGCCGGCGCCGAAGTTCAGGCCGACCTTGCCAAGCACTGCCACCACACCGTCGGTCATGTACTCGCAGCAGTGGTCACCGGCACCTTCGATCACCGCCAGCGCGCCGGAGTTGCGCACGCCGAAGCGCTCGCCGGCGCGGCCTGCGGCGAACAGCTCGCCACCGGTGGCGCCATACAGGCAGGTGTTGCCGATGATGGCAGTGTTGCGCGCCTCGAAGCGCGCGCCGCGCGGTGGGCGCACCACCAGGCGGCCGCCGGCCATGCCCTTGCCGACGTAGTCGTTGGCTTCGCCTTCGACTTCCAGGTTCAGGCCGCCAACGTTGAACGCGCCAAAACTCTGCCCGGCAGTGCCGCGGAAGCGCAGGTTCAGCGGTGCCTCGTCCATGCCGTGGTTGCCATGCGCGCGGGCGATGGTGCCGGACAGACGCGTGCCCACCGAGCGGTCGGTGTTATGGATCAGGAAGCGGTGTTCGCCGCCGCGCTTGTTGGCGATGGCATCGGCCAGCAGGTCGTCCATCTGCGTGGCCAGGCTGTCCGGCGACTGGTACAGGCGCTGCGCGGCGCAATGCGCGCCGTCGTACTGGGCCGGTGCCAACAGCCGCGACAGATCCACCTTGACGCCTTCGCGCGGCGATACCTCCAGCTGTTGCAGCAGGTCGGTGCGGCCGACGATCTCATCCAGCGAACGCGCGCCCAGGTAGGACAGCCACTCGCGCACTTCTTCGGCCAGCAGGCGGAAGAAGTTTTCCACGCGCTCCGGCAGGCCGGTGAAGTAACCGGCACGCAGGCGCTCGTCCTGGGTGGCCACGCCGGTGGCGCAGTTGTTGAGGTGGCAGATGCGCAGGTACTTGCACCCCAGCACGATCATCGGGCCGGTGCCGAAGCCGAAGCTGTCGGCGCCGAGCAGCGCGGCCTTGACCACGTCCAGGCCGGTCTTCAGGCCACCGTCGGTCTGCAGGATGGTGCGGCTGCGCAGGTCGTTGCCGACCAGGGCCTGGTGCGACTCGGCCACGCCCAGCTCCCACGGCACGCCGGCATAGCGGATCGAGCTGATCGGCGAGGCACCGGTGCCGCCGTCATGGCCGGACACGGTGATCAGGTCGGCACCGGCCTTCACCACGCCAGCGGCAATGGTGCCGACGCCGGCATGCGAAACCAGCTTCACCGATACCAGTGCATCCGGATTGACCTGCTTCAGGTCGTAGATCAGCTGTGCCAGGTCTTCGATCGAATAGATGTCATGGTGCGGCGGCGGCGAGATCAGGCCGATGCCGGGCTTGGCATAGCGCAGGCGCGCGATCAGCTCGTTGACCTTGTGGCCGGGTAGCTGGCCGCCTTCACCGGGCTTGGCGCCCTGTGCGACCTTGATCTGCAGCACTTCGGCATTCACCAGGTACTCAGCAGTGACGCCAAAGCGACCGGAGGCCACCTGCTTGATCTTGGAACGCTTCTCGGTGCCATAGCGTGCGGGATCTTCGCCGCCTTCGCCGGAGTTGGAACGGCCGCCGAGGCGGTTCATCGCAATCGCCAGCGCCTCATGCGCTTCCGGTGACAGGGCGCCCAAGGAAATGGCAGCCGTGTCGAAGCGCTTGAACAGCGCTTCGGCCGGTTCCACTTCATCCAACGGCACCGGCGTTGCTGCCGGCTTGAGCTGCAGCAGGTCGCGCAGCGCCGAGGTCGGGCGCGAATGCACTGCGTCCATGTACTTGCGCCAATCGGCGGCATCGCCGGTGCGCGAGGCGCGCTGCAGCGTCATCACCACGTCCGGGTTGTACATGTGGTATTCGCCGCCATGCACATACTTGAGCAGGCCGCCGACTTCCGGCTGCGCCAGATCGTTCCAGGCACGCACGGTGAGCTCGCGTGCCTCGGCATCCAATCGTGCCAGGCCCACGCCGCCGATGCGCGCGGCGGTATCCGGGAAGCACAGTTCAACCACGTCCGGATCGAGGCCGACGATCTCGAACAGCTGCGCGCCGCGGTAACTGGCGACAGTGCAGATGCCCATCTTGGAGATGATCTTGCTCAGGCCCTTGTAGATGCCCTTGCGGTAGCTGCGGCCGATCTGCGAGACCTCACCGCCCTTCTTCAATTGCAGGATGCCGCGCCGGCCCAGGTCGAACAGGGTCTGGTAGGCCAGGTACGGATACACCGCGGTGGCACCAAAGCCCAGCAGACAGGCCATGTGGTGCGCATCACGGGCGGTGCCGGTTTCCAGGATCAGGTTGACCTCGCAGCGCAGGCCAACCTTGGACAGATGATGATGCACGGCGCTGGTCGCCAGCAGTGCATGCACCATCGGCCGATCGGCAACCGGGTAGCGGTCGGACAGCAGCAGCATCACCACGCCGTCGCGCGCGGCCTGCTCGCACTCGGCGCAGATGCGTTCGATGCCCGCTTTCAAACCTTCCTCGACGCTGTAGGACAGGTCGATCAGCCGATTGCGTTCGACGTACTGCTCCATCTTCAGCAGCTGGCGCAGCTTGCGCTGGCTCAGCACCGGCGAGTTGAGGATGACGTGGTTCACCGTCTCCGCCGCGGCGTGGAAGATGTTGGTCTCCTTGCCGAGCTGGGTGGTCAGCGACATCGCGCATTCTTCGCGCAGCGGATCGATCGGCGGGTTGGTGACCTGCGCGAAAGCCTGGCGGAAGTAGTCGTACAGCGGGCGGGTGTGGCGGCTGAGCACGGCGATGGGGGTGTCATCGCCCATCGAGCCGGTGGCTTCCTGCCCGGTTTCGGCCAGCGGCCGCAGCACCTGCTCCAGTTCCTCGGTCGTGAGCTGGAACAGCTTGTGGTAACTGCGCAGGGTGGCTTCGTCGAACGGCTCCTCGGCCAGCGAGGGATCGATCAGCTCGGTCTGCAGGTAGGTCACGCCCTGGTGCAGCCATTGCTTGTACGGCGCACGTGCACGGTTGATGCGGTCGATGGCGTCCGAATCGAGCAGGTCGCCACGCTTGAGGTCGATGGCCATCATCTGGCCCGGGCCCAGCTTGCCCTTGCGCACCACGCGCTCGGTCGGTACTTCCCAGACACCGGCTTCGGAGGCGACCAGGAAGTGGCGGTCGGAAGTCAGCATCCAACGTGCCGGGCGCAGACCGTTGCGGTCCAGGGTGCAGGCGGCGTAGCGGCCGTCGCATGCGACGATGCCGGCCGGGCCATCCCAGGGCTCACTGTTCAAGCCGTAGAACTCGTAGAACGCTGCGAGGTCGGCGTCCTTGAACTCCAGCGACTGGGTTGCCGGTGGCACCAGGATGCGCAGCGCCTGGATCAGCTCCATGCCGCCGGCCACCATCAGCTCCAGCATGTTGTCCATGCTCTGCGAGTCGGAGCCGTGCATCGAGATCACCGGGTCGAGCTCGGCGATGTCGAACTTCGGCGTCTTCCACACCTTGCTGCGTGCCTGCGCCCAGTGGCGGTTGCCTTCGATGGTGTTGATCTCGCCGTTGTGGGCGAGCATGCGGAACGGGTGCGCCAGCGGCCAGCGCGGCATGGTGTTGGTGGAGAAGCGCTGGTGGAACACCACCACGCTGGATGCCAGTTCGTGGCGCTGCAGGTCCGGGTAGAAGGTGCTCAGCTTGTCCGGCAGCACCATGCCCTTGTAGCTGATGGCCTCGGCGCTGAGCGTGGTGACGTAGTAGTCGGCGACATCGCGCAGGGTCTGTTCGCTGCGGCGGCGCGACATGAACAGGGCCAGCGCGAACTGTTCGGCGCTCTGCTCGATGCCGGCATCGACGAACACCTGTTCAATCTTCGGCAGTGTGTCGCGGGCCAGCTGGCCGCAGACGCTGTCGTCGGTGGGCACTTCACGCCAGCCCCGAGGATGGCAGCCGGCGGCACGCAGCTGTGCATCCAGTTCGTCGCGACATCGCTGGGCGGCATCCGCGTCGTGCGGCAGGAACACGACGCCGGCGGCGAAGTTCGGCCCCAGCACGATGCCGGCCTCTTCGGCCAGCTGGCGCAGGAAGACGGTGGGTTTGCGCAGCAGCAGGCCGCAGCCGTCGCCGGTGAGCCCGTCGGCGGCAACGCCACCGCGGTGGGTCATGCGCGACAGCGCGGCGATGGCGGTATCCACCAGCAGACGCGAGGGTTGGTCGTCGAGCTGGGCGACCATGCCGAAACCACAGGCATCGCGTTCGTCTTGCGGGTCGTAAAGGCCTTGCGGAGTGCGGACAGCCATCTGTGCCTCGATGCGATTCAGGTGAGCGGCGACACTCCCGCCCGCTCGCTGAGCACGTCATGCATCGGATGGATCGCGCCGTGCTGCCGCACGTGCCGTTGGGGTAAGACCCGACGCACGCCGTTGCGGCGTATTCGCCTGATCCAAGCGCCCTCGCGCCCACCCGATGACGCAACGTGCTCGTTCAGGAGCGCACCTTGAGGTCACCGGATGGTTCGACTAAATCACAGTTGTTGCAGCGCCGCAATACATCGTTGCGAGCGCAACCAAAGCCTTGCCCGGCAAGGCTTTGGCTATACAAAAATCAACCGCAGCGCACGCCGCTGACCATACCTTTCTCATCGATTTCGATGTTCAGGCGTTCACCGATGAACTCCATGGTCACCGGCTGGTTGGGTTTGAGCACGCGCACATCGGTGGCGCCGGCATCTTCCTTGGCCTGGTTCAGCATGGACTCGGCGTAAGGCTGGCCGACCAGGCCCTGTACCTGGCTGGCGTCGCAGCTGGCCGGCGGCGGCGGGGTGGCATCGGCAGTGGAGGCAGCGGCCTGCGCGGCCTGCTGCGCCTGGCTGAGGGCCTCGTCCTGTTCTTCCGGGGCCGGGCCCTTGCAGGCGCCCAGCGCCAGCAGCAGCGCAGCGGTGGCAATCAGGGCGGCGGGGCGGCGCAGGGCGCGCGGCGTCGACGGGAATTGCATCGGAACTCCAGGGTGTTGATGGTCAGCCCAAGCATATAGGCAAGTGAAGGCCTTGTTGACGCTGCGTCGCACCACGTTGCGCGACACTGTTGCGCAGCGCTATCCGTGGAAAGGCGACCAAGCGCTGCAGCGCAATGATGTGCTTGCCGGCTGTCCATCGCTGCCAGCGCAGTGCCGCGTAACGGGTGCTCGGACAGCAGGCCTGTCAGCCGCAACGCAATGCAGTGATGTTGTTGGTACGGCCGACTTCGATGGTCAGGCGCTCACCGCCGCTGGATGTGGGCGGTGCCTGGATGGAGGGCAGCACCTCCGGCTGGTCACGCCCGCGCACCACATTCACGTGCAGGCTATCGCTGTCCACGCGGGCTTTTTCCAGAGTATCCGGAGCTGCAGCCAGGCCGACTGCGCCGCGGACCATGTCGGTATGGCATTGCCCGGAGATGACGCCATCGATGGGCTGCACCTGACTGACCTGGGCAGTACTGCAGGCCGTTGCGGTGAGGGCGCTGAAACTTGCGATGACCAGCATCCGATACATGGCGGACTCCAAGCGGGGCTTGCATGCAGGGTGCTGCGACAGGTGTAAGAGGAGGATGAAGAGCCCAGATTCCTGCGGCGGGCAGCGGATCTGCTTGTCGCGTAGCGAAGGGCGGGTGCTGTTCGCAGGCAAGCCAGACAATGCGCATAGGCAACAGCCAAAGCCACCCCCTCCCAACCTCCCCCTTGGTTGCGCCAAAGGGGAGGGGCTACAGCTCCCTCCCTTTCGCGTAGCGAAGGGGAGGGTTGGGGAGGGGTGCTCTTCGCTGGAACATCGAACCACGAGCACAGGCAACGGCCCAAGCCACCCCCTCCCAACCTCCCCCTTGGATGCGCCAAAGGGGAGGGGCCAAAGCTCCCTCCCTTGCGCAGCGCGCTGGGGAGGGTTGGGGAGGGGTGCTCTTCGCTGGAACATCGAACCACGAGCACAGGCAACGGCCTAAGCCACCCCCTCCCAACCTCCCCCTTGGCTGCGCCAAAGGGGAGGGGCCAAAGCGGCGCATTTCTCGCCGATAATCCACCCAGCAATCGACGCAGGAAGGTTCGATGTCACAGCAGGAAAGCTGTCGTGTTCTGGTGTTGGGCGGTTACGGTCATTTTGGCGCGCGCATCGTGCGCGCACTTTCGATCACGCCGGGTATCAAAGTCATAGCCGCTGGCCGCAATCCAGCGCAGGCCGCAGCCAATCTCCCCGGTGTAGATCTGGCGACCATCGAGCTGTGCCGGCTGGATACTGCCGCGGCTGATTTCGAAGCACAGCTGGCGGCTACGCGAGCGGCCTTGGTCATCCATACCGCGGGGCCGTTCCAAGGCCAGGGCTACGATGTGGCACAGGCCTGCCTGCGTGCGGGCATGCATTACATCGATCTGGCCGACGGCCGTGATTTTGTCGCTGATTTCCCCGCACAGCTGGACGCGCTTGCACGACAGATGCAGCGCAGCGCGATCAGCGGCGCCAGTACCCTGCCTGCGTTGTCCAGCGCGGTGGTGGATGCACTCGCGCCGCAGTTTGATCAACTGCACAGCATCGACATGGTGATTGCCCCGGCACAGGCCACGCCGCTGGGCATGGCTACGGTGCGTGCGGTGCTTTCGTACTGCGGCAAACCGTTCGAGTGTTGGATGGATGGACGCTGGCAGACGGTGATCGGCTGGGCCGACCCGCAGCCGGTGCGCTTCGCTCGCATCGGCCCGCGTCTGGCGTCGCCTTGCGATGTGCCCGACCACAGCTTGCTGGTGCAGCGTTACCCAGGCGTGGCAACGGTGCGCTTCCGTGCGGCGCTGGAGCTGCCGTTCCTGTCGCGCTGCCTTGCGATGATGGCTTGGCTGCGCCGCCACCGTTTGCCATTGCCGATGGAAGCGCTGGCCGGCGTGTTCGCCCGCGCCGGACGTTGGTTTGACCGCTTTGGCACCGATCTGGGTGGTATGCGCATCACCCTGCGCGGCCAACGCGGCGGTATGCAGCACACTGTGCATTGGGATCTCACTGCTCCAATGCTGCACGGTCCGGAGATTCCCACCTTCGCCGCCGTGCTGCTGGCACGCCGTTTCGCCCGCGGTGAAGGATTGTCGACCGGGGCCCATGCCTGCATGGGCGTGCTGAGCCTGGCCGAGTTCGAGAGCGAGTTCGCGCGCTGGCAGATCGACAGCGAAGTCAGCTGAATAATTCAGCCTTGCGGGCGGCAGGGTGCCGTCCGGGCTATTGACTACAAATGTAGGCAACTCTACCGTGACGACAAATGTAGTCACGGAGACGGCCATGCGCCGCAAGACCATCGGGGACCAGGAACTGGCCCTGCTGCAGTACATCGGAGAGAACGAACCCACCAGCGTTGGCGAGGTTGCCGCACGCTTTGGTGAGGCCCGCGGGCTGGCCCGCTCCACCGTGCTGACGATGATGGAGCGCCTGCGCAGCAAGGGCTACCTGCAGCGCGAGCACGACGAGGGCGTCTACCGCTACCGCACCACCGCCGAGCAGCAGGAAGTGGTCAACGGCGCGGTCGGCAGCTTTGTCGAGAAGACCCTGCAGGGCTCGATCTCGCCGTTCGTGGCGTGGATGTCGGAGAAGGCCGAGGTCAGCGACAACGAGCTGGCCGAACTGGAAGCGCTGGTCAGCAAGCTGCAATCGCAGCGCCGGGAGGATTGAGCCATGTCCATGACCTTCGAATTGCTGGGTAACCGCCTGTTGGCGACCAGCGTACAGACCGCATTGCTGGCCGGCCTGGTGTGGCTGCTGTGCCGTTATGTGCGGCGGCTGCCGGCCAGCACCCAGTGCGCGCTGTGGTGGCTGGTGGCACTGCAGGCGGTGGTGGGCGTTTTCTGGGCCTCCCCACTGGAGCTGCCCTTGTTGCCGGCGCTGGATGCGGCACCGATGGTGGCGCAGTCCATGACCACGACAGCACCAGCAACCGTCGCGCCGATCATCGTGATGCAGCCACTGCCAGTGGACAGCGGTTGGTCGTGGAGCCTGGTGTTGATGGCGATGTGGGCGGCAGGCGTACTGGTGATGGCGCTGCGTACTGCATTGGCCTTGCGCGCCAGCCGCGCCCAGCTGCGCTCTGCCCAGCCCTGCCGTGACCACAAGCTCAATGCCGCGCTCGCATTGGCCGCTGAAGCGCACGGCCTGCGCCGCGCACCGCGGCTGATGCTGAGCAATGCGATCGATTCGCCGCAGCTGATTGGCCCATGGCGTCCCGTGCTGCTGCTGCCGGCACGTGGCCTGCAGCGCATGGGCGACGATCAGCTGGACATGGCCCTTACCCATGAACTGGTGCATCTGCAGCGGCACGACCTGTGGCTTGGTCTGGTGCCTGCGCTGGCCCAGCACCTGTTTTTCTTCAACCCGGTGGTGCATCTGGCCGCCCGCGAATACGCCATTGCCCGCGAGGCGGCGGTGGATGCCGCGGTGGTCGCCGGTGATCGCCACTGCCGCCAACACTATGGACGCCTGCTGTTGCAGCTGGGCGTTGCTCCACGGCCCGGTGCTGGTTTGGCCAGCGCCTCGCCTACCTTCGTCAGCCTCAAGCGGAGATTGCTCATGTTGCAGGACACCTCGTCGTTCCCGCGCGCTGGTGCGGTACTGATTCTGGCCGCCGTCGCTCTGGTTGGTGTGGCACCGTTGCGGCTGGTGGCGATGCCGGCACCGCCTGCGCCCCCCGCGCCGCCGGCGCCTGTGGCTGCACCCGTTGCGCCGATGGCGCCCACCGCACCGGCTGCAGGTTCGGTGTCGCGCACGGTGGTTGCCGCTGCTGCGGTACCCGCCGCACCGCCTGCGCCGCCAGCACCACCGGCGTTGGTGGTGCCACCCGCACCGCCGGCAGCCCCGCCCGCACCCGCTGCACCACTTCGCACGCAAGGCGTGATCCACCTTTCCAGCAACCAGAACGCCGATGGATATGTGCTGATCAGGGGCAATCACAACGTCATGAACGGCAGCGTTGCCGACCTGCGCGAGGCCAAGCAACTGGACGACGGCAAGGGCGTGCTGCTGGTACGCCGTGACGGCAAGCGTTATGTGGTGCGTGATGCGGCAACCTTGTCGCGCTTTGAGCGGTTGTACGCCGAAAGCGTGCGCCTGGGTGATGCGCAGGGCCGGCTGGGTGACCGGCAGGGAGCCTTGGGTGACCGCCAGGGGCAGATTGGTGAGCGCATGGGCGAGATCGGCGCACGGATTGGTGAGCTGGCGAATGAGCAGGCGCAGCTGGCATTGAGTTCGGGTGAACGTACCGCCGCACAACGCCGTGCGTCTGAAGAGGCACGGCGCAAGCTTGACCAGGCGCGTGAGGAAATGGAAAACCCGGCGATGCGTGCAGAGATGGAAAGCCTGGCTGCACAGCAGCGGGAACTGGGCAAGCAGCAGGCCGAGTTGGGCAGGCAGCAGGCAGCGGCCAGTGCCAGGGCCAATCGTGATGCGGAGCAGCTGATTCGCGAAGCGATCAGCAGTGGAGTCGCGCAGCCGCTTGGTGGGTGATGTTCTGGGAGGGTTCGCTGGGGCTTGGCTTCAGAGCTGAAGCAAAAGCACCCCTCCCCAACCCTCCCCTGCGCTTCGCGCAAGGGAGGGGGCCAAGCTCTGCTCCCTCCCTTTGGCGCAGCCAAGGGGAGGGTTGGGGAGGGGTAGGCTCTTGAAGTGAAGCGAGAAGAGCAACTGAAACTCAGCGCTCAGCTTCCAACGCCAACGCCGCCCGCTCATCTGCTTCCGCCTGCACCAAGCGCAGGAACAGCTGCGCCAGCGTCACCACGTCCTGATGGTTATGCTCGCCAACACGGCGCAGGTTGCGCGCGCTGCCACCGCGCAGATAACTCAACCACGCCGCAGGCGCTTCCGAACCCGGCAAGTCATCCTCGCGGGCGATCAACAGCAACTGCCGTTCGATGGTCGCCAGCCGGCAGTTCTCCCAGGTGCCGCGATAACGGCGGCGGGTGGGGAACAGCAGATCCACATGATCCAGCGCCGAGATCGGATCACCGCGCCGTGCCAGCCGATAGCGCGTTTTCAGCAGTGGCGCGTCATAGCAGCGGCCGTTGTAACTGGACAGCACGGTCGTCGGTGCCAGCCAGCTGGCGAACAACTCCAGCATCGCGCTCTCCGCACCCATCGTCGACATCAGCAGCTGGCGCACGCGCAGGCCTTCGCCGCGCGCTGCATCGTGATGCCAATCGGCAGCACCGATCATGAACGCGCGGGTGCCGGTGCCGCCGGCCAGGCCGGTGGTTTCGGTATCGAAGAACAGCAGGTCCTGCGGTGCGACGGTTTCCTCAGGCCGTTTGCTGAAGGCCAGCGACAACGGTGCAGCGGGAATCGCCTGCGGAATGAAGGCTTCGATCAGATGCAGGCCAGGGGCGATCTCGGTGCCGGGTAGATCCCGATCCAGCGGTCCGCGCTCGGCAGGCGCAGCCGGTGCTATCGCGCGGTTGCGGGTGGCCAGCAGGCGGCGCAATGCAGCGCCGTCCTGCGGCTTTGTCGGCTTGTGCTGGATCTGATCGACCCAGCCAAACACCGAGGATTCCTGCTTCTGCCTTTGTAGGAGCGGCGTCAGCCGCAAAGCCGATGCAGTTTCCGCAGCCGATGAAGAACCAGATGCATCCGAAGGAACCGGCTCTGCAGCAGCTTCCACCGTCTGTGGCGTCGCGGCTGACGCCGCTCCTGCAACAGCGGTGCGCTCGCCGGCTGTTGCAGGCGCTGCCGTTGCCAGCCCCGCTTGTTTACGCAGGGCTTTCAGTTTGTCCAGGCTGATGCTCATGGCAGCAGGTCGAGCGCCTCGTCGGCGGCAACCGCCTGCACCTGGTCGCAACGCTCGGCCGACAGCAGCGACAACACCTTCAAGGCCAGCGAACGCGGCGTCTCGCCCTTGTCCTCTTCCTGCGCCGCCAGCACCGGGCCCACGCAGGCGGGGCAGCCGGCATTGCAGTCGCAGCGCTCCACCAGTTCCAGGGCGCGCTGCACCAGCTCGCCCTGGCGCTGCCACAGCGGCTCGCTCAGGCCCACGCCGCCGGGGAAGTTGTCGTACAGGTACACCGTCGGCACGAAGCTCTGCATCAGCTCCACCGCGCCTTCGCCAGCTTCGTTGCCGCGCAGCTGGCCACGGCCGGTCTGGTCGGCTACCGCAAACCAGGCGCCATCACCGTTGCCCACCGCCTTCTGCAGGTCGCGGGCGTCGGCCATCACCGCCACCGTGGCGACGATATGCAGCGCATAGGCAGCGCCCAGGAAGCCATCCAGCGCGTCCTGTTTCTGCGCGAAGCTGCGCAGCAGGGTGGCCTGCGGCAGCTGCCACCACACTGCGGTGGTATGCAGCTCCTGGTCGGGCAGGTTGACCGGGCCGTAGCCGATGTTCTCGTGCGTGTAATAGCGGATCTTCTTGTAGCCGGCCACGCGCCGCACTACATGCACTTCGCCATGGTGCGAATCGCCACGGCCGGCGCCATTGCCGTCGAAGCGGTCCAGCACCTTGAGCTTGGTGTAGTCGATGCTGTCGGTGTAGTAATCCACATGCGTGCGGGTGACATAGGCCTTGCGCCCGTCCCAGTCCAGCCGCTCCACCTGGTAGGGCGTGCTCTGCACCATGTGGATGGCGCCTTCGTACAAGGTCAGTGCAGCGGCGGAATAGTCGACCTCGGCGATGATCTGCTGCTTGCCGTCGCTGCGGTCCACCACCACGAAGTTGCCATCGGCCACCGCGCGCAGGCTCACCGCATTGGCGGGGTAGCTGTCGGCAATCCATTCCCAGCGGTCGCCTTCCTGGTGCACCACTTCGGTTTCGGCCAGCGCCTGCAGGAATACCAGCGGATCGATTGGCCCGATCGGTTCGCCTGCGAGGAATGGCAGCTCGAAGGCAGCGCAGCGGATGTGATCGAACAGGATCAGCGGCTGGTCCGGCGAGATGCGCGCGTGCTCGGGCGTGGCATTGGCGAAGAAATCCGGATGCCGCACCACGTACTGGTCCAGCGGCTGGCTGCTGGCCACCATCACACCGAGTGCGGCCTGTTGGCGGCGGCCGGCGCGGCCGAAGCGCTGCCAGGTTGCCGCGACGCTGCCGGGGTAGCCGTTGAGGATGACCACGTCGAGTGCACCGATATCCACGCCCAGCTCCAGGGCCGAGGTGCTGACGATGCCGTCGATGTTGCCGGCGCGCATCGCCCGCTCCACCTCGCGGCGCTCGGTGGGCAGGTAGCCACCGCGATAGGCACGGATACGTGCCGGCTTGCGCGGGTCGTTGTCGAAGATGTCCTTCAGGTACTTGGTCAGTACCTCCACCATCAAGCGCGTCTGCGCGAACACCAGGGTCTTCAGCCCGCTCTTGATCGCGATGCGGGCAATGCGGTTGGCCTGCGAGCGCGCAGAGGCGCGCAGGCCAAGATCCGGATTGATGACCGGTGGGTTCCACAGCAGCACGTGCTTGGGCCCGCTGGGCGCGCCGGACGCGGTGATGGCGTGGACGCGTTCCTCCACCAGGGCCTCGGCATGTGCATGCGGGTTGCCGATGGTGGCCGAGCACAGGATGAACTGCGGTTGCACGCCGTAGAACGCGCAGATGCGCTTGAGCCGGCGCAGCACATTGGTGACGTGGCTGCCGAATACGCCGCGATAGGTGTGGATCTCGTCGATCACCACATAGCGCAGGTTCTCGAAGAACTGCGCCCACTTGGTGTGGTGCGGCAGGATGGCCTGGTGCAGCATGTCGGGGTTGCTGACCACGATATCGCCGTGCAGGCGGATCGCCTGGCGCGCATCGCCGGGGGTATCGCCATCGAAGGTGAAGGCCTTGACCCCGAGGTCGCCGGCCCGGTTCAGCTCCAGCAGCTCGGCCACCTGGTCCTGCGCCAGCGCCTTGGTCGGGAACAGGTAGAGCGCCTTTGCATTGCCCTGCATCGCCGCGCTGACCACCGGCAAGGTGTAGCACAGCGATTTGCCGGAGGCGGTGGGGGTGACGATGGCGACATGCTCGCCGCGCTGGCTGGCATCCCAGGCCTCGGCCTGGTGCGAATACAGCTGCTCGATGCCGCGTGCTTTCAGCGCGGCTTTCAGCGCCTCGGGCACGTCATCGGGGATGGGGGCATAGCTGCCTTCGCGCCCCGGAATGGTGAAACTGCCGGTCACCCGGTCCTTGTAGCGCCGGGCCAGGCGCTGGCCCAGCAGCGAGCCGTCACGCGAGGGCAGGCCATCGGTGGTTGCCAGCGCCCGTTCGCTGGCTTCGGTGCGGGGAGCGAGGGAAAACGCCATGCACGGACTGCCGATCAAAGGACACAATGGAAGCACATCGGTGTCTCACGTGGTGAGACACCACGGCAGGTTGGGCCGGTACGGGGCTGCTTTGTGCCGATTCACCTGCCGGGCCGCGTCGGGACTGCGGCCCGTGTCCCCGTGTACGCGCTCGAGCGCACACCCGGTATCACAGCGGCGCGCAGGGCAGTCAGGCGGCAGCAACAAAACCTGAAGGTCGGGTTCGTATCCTGCTGCCTTCAGCCGCGGGTGGAGGAAGACGGTGGTGGCAGCACGACGATGGCCAGGGTTGGCCGTGATGATCCTCCTGTTGGCAGGCACTGTGCAGGCACAGCAGTTGCCGCAGGCGGCCGGGGAAGCCAGCGGGCGGGCACCGGCCGAGCCCGCGCCAACGCCGGTGGACGGCCCGGTTACCACCTTGGACGAAGTGCGCGCGCTCAAGCCGGAGGACGATCAACCGCTGAATCTGTACCGGTTCAAGAACCCGGTGCAGCCTGCGCCCAACCGTTTCAGCAAGAACTGGAGCGAACCTCCCTCGCCCGAGCAGGTGGGCATGAGTGGCGGCTACGTGATGATGGGCATCGCCTACGGCCTGTTGAAGGCCGGGCAGGGCCTGAACAAGCTCACCGGCGGCCCCGATCAGATCCAGTCCGCCATTGCGCGGCCACCGCCGGAGCTGAGCGCCGAGCAGCAGGCGCGCGCGGCCGCGTTCTGTGCGCAGCAAGACTGCACGCAGGCAGGTGACGGTCGCTGATCTTCGTGGCTGCCGGGCACCGGGCCCGCCGTCGGACGTTGCGAAGGACCAGGGTGCTGCGCACGGCCGTGCGCATGGCGTCTAATACGCGCATGAATTCCCCGTACCAACGCCCTCCACAGCGGCGGCTTGCAGCCAAGGCAACGCCGGCCACTGCATTGCATCCGCGCAACCGTCACCAGGGCCGCTACGACCTGCCGCGCCTGGTGACGGCCAACCCGGCACTGCGCCGGCACCTGATCCACACCCCGGCCGGCACGCAGAGCATCGATTTCAGCGATCCCGCTGCGGTGCGCGAGCTCAACCGCGCCCTGCTTGCCAGCGATTACGGCATCCAGCATTGGGACATCCCCGATGGTTACCTGTGCCCGCCAGTGCCGGGGCGGGTGGACTATCTGCATGGCCTGGCCGATCTGTTGGCGGCGGACCACGACGGGGTGATTCCACGTGGGCCTGGCGTGCGCGCGTTGGACATCGGCGTGGGTGCCAACTGCATCTACCCGCTGCTCGGGCAAGCCGAGTACGGCTGGCGCTTCCTTGGCAGCGACATCGATGCCGGCGCGCTGCAGTCGGCAGCGGCCAATGTGCAGGCCAACGGGCTGCAATCCCTCATCGAGCTGCGTCAGCAGCACGCACGCGGCAATCTGTTCGCCGGCCTGCTGCAGGCCGACGAACGTTTCGCGCTGACCTTGTGCAATCCGCCGTTCCATGCCTCGGCCAAGGAGGCGGCGCAGGGCAGCCAGCGCAAGCTGCGTAACCTGGGCGGCGCGCCTGCACCAACGGGCAGGGGCCCGGCGCTGAACTTCGGTGGCCAGGCCAACGAGCTGTGGTGTACCGGCGGCGAGGCCTCGTTCCTGCGGCGGATGATCCGCGAGAGTGCGGACATCCAGCGCCAGGTGCTGTGGTTCAGCTCACTGGTGGCCAAAGGCGAGCATTTGGCCGATATCCACAAGCAATTGGCCAAAGTCGGCGCAGTGGAAGTGCGCGAGGTGGCCATGGCCCAGGGCAATAAGCAGAGCCGCTTTGTGGCCTGGAGCTTCCACGCCGAGGCGGCACGCAAGGCCTGGATGCAGGATCGATAAGCCGGGGGTTTGATTGCCGTAGCCCGGGTAAGCGCAGCGCACCCGGGAAGCAGGCCACACGCGATTCTTCCTGCCACGCACGAACAGCCCCGGGTGCGCTGCGCTTACCCGGGCTACAGGGGCTGATCAGGCTTTGCTCGAGTGAGCTTCGAACCGGGCTCACGCCGAGACGCCGGCCCGTACCGCTTACATCACCACGAAGGTGACCTGCACCGTAGCCCGGGTAAGCGCCGCGCACCCGGGAAACACGGAACACGCGATCCTGCCTGCCATGCGCCAACAGCCCCGGGTGCGCTGCGCTTACCCGGGCTACATGGGCTGATCAGGTTTTGCTCAAGTGAGCTTCAAACCGCGCTCACGCCGAGACGCCGGCCAGTACCGCGTACATCACCACGAAGGTGACCAGCACCGTAGCCCGGGGAAGCGCAGCGCACCCGGGAAACAGGGCGCACGCGATCCTGCCTGCCCTGCACGAACAGCCCCGGGTGCGCTGCGCTTACCCGGGCTACAGGGGCCGATCAGGTTTTGCTCAAGTGAGCTTCAAACCGCGCTCACGCCGAAACGCCGGCCAGTACCGCGTACATCACCACGAAGGTGACCAGGAAGAAGTAGATGAAGCCGATGAAGCTGTAGCGCAGCAAGGTCAGGATCGGGTTGCCGCCGTAGACACGCTGCTGCATCCAGAACAGGTAGACCGGCACGCCCAGCCACAGCAGCGCGTACAACCAATCGCTGATCGCATTGATCACGGGATTGGCGATGGCGCCGCTGATGGCGGCGATCAGGAAAGTGGCCAGCAGTACCAGCATCAGCCAGCAGTGGCTGTACAGCGCCACCACCAGATGTTCCAGGTAGCCCATCGGCCGGCGGACGTAGGCGATGCGCAGCACCAGCGCAAACACCGGCATCAGGAAGAACAGCGCACCGGGCAATGCCGTGAGCACGGCCTGCACGAACAGGTCGCCGTTGCCGCTCATGCGCGCGATGTTGTTGTTGGCGTTGTCCAGGCGGTGGTTGAGCCATTTGTTGGCGAAGCCGGGCCAGCCATTGAGCACAACAGGATTGGTTTCCGGGTCCCAGGGTTTGCCATTGATATCCTGGTTGAACAACTGACCGGTGCGGCCCGCGCTGGCGCGGGTGGCCGCGTTGCCGGCGCGATCCAGGGCCGAGGACGTGTCCTTGCCATCGGTGATCTTCCCCTGCTTTGCCAGCTCGGAAAGACGCTGCGCGGCGGCGGTGTTGACCGCCGCCATGCCGATGGCAAAGCCGGTGCTGGCGCCCGCCGAGCTGCCCAGTTCGCGTTCCAGCTCGGCAACCTGGCGCGCCCGCAACGCCTCCACCTGCTCGGCGGTCTGGGCACTGGCAAAGGCGGAAGAGTTCGACTTGATCAGCGTATCGGCATTGGTGTGCAGGGTCAGCTTGCCGACGAAGAAGGTGAACAGGGTAAGGATGACGAACAGCCGCAGGGGCTGCACATAGCCCACGCGCTGGCCGCTGAGGAAATTGACGGCAATCCGGCCCGGCACCAGCAGGTCACGCAGGGTGCGGAAGATGCGCCCGTCCAGGTGCCAGAAGGACTCGAATACTTCCTCGATGGCATGCCCGAAGTTCTTCAGCGGGTTATGCGCCGACTGCCCGCAGTGGTGGCAGTAGTGGCCCTGCAGCGTGGCCCGGCAGTTCTCGCAGCTGCCATGTTTTGAAGCGGAGGGCTCTACGTCGGACTGGGTCATGGGCGGGCGCGGCGGGCTGCAGGCAGAAGCCACCTACGATAGCGGGCTTTGCCTAGTGTGTTCTGCAATTGCTCAAGAAAAAGCTATAACGAAATACTTTCCATCTATGGTTCGCGGGCTGTCAGGGGCAGCTTGCGAACCTTTGGTAGGCAAGCTCCCGAATAGTAACGTTTGCGCAAAAACCTTCACCGAACCCGGCGAGATGGGAACCTGCGAAGATCAAAAGCCGATTATGGACTCCAGTGCATCCTCTCGCTGCTTAGACCTTTCCAGCATCGCGAGAAATTCGGTTCTGACAGCATTAAGGCCCGCTCGGGAGTGGGGAGCAACGACGCGAGAGAGGTCTCTAATCAACCGTGTTTGCGGGCGATGTTCCGAAATTAAAAACTCTTTGGTTTCATTGGCTCGCCAAACGGTCGAAAAATCGAGTGATTCAATTTCATCTGAATCTCCCGTCATTTCAGTCCATCTCTCTTTCTGGATGCAGTTTTTGGCGACAAACGATATAAGAGTCATCGTGTCAAATGAAGACTCTCTACCAACCGTAATTCCGTGCTCATGCAAAGTAATTTTTCCAAACATGTTCTTTGTTATGGCATGCCAAGAGTTTATGGTTAGATCGGATTTTAGCGGAATGTTCAAAAATAACTTTGATAGTTCGGGAATGAGCCAAAAATCTTCAACGGTTTGAGGGCTTAGTTCGTAAAGAAGTTCAATAACTCGATCCGCAGACACGCGACTCGATTTTGGCTTTGAGTATTTTTCGATTAGCTTCTTCTGCGCTTCGCTAGGTAGCCCGTATATGAATTTTGCGGCGAAATATTCTTGGAACATTCTGTGGGTGAAGCAGATTTCCAGTCCTTCCTCAATAAATAAGCAGACCGCCTCCTTTGCGTCTTCAACGAACCCTTTGGGGTCGGCATAAACATTTGCGGCTTTTGATGCTCTCGCCGTGGACGTGATGGCGTAATCCAGGTCAAATTTAAATTTGCGATCATCGTACGTAACCAAGCAAAATGCGGAGAACAGAAGCGAAAACTGGGTTATATCAAGGTCAGTTTTTCTGCTCCTCTCAAAACCGAATTTCAAAGCGTCGTGTCGATGAAACAATGCTTCATATGCTAGCTGATAGAAGGTAGTGAGTCGTCCAGGAATGTTGGCGCTTTCACTATATGTTAGTAGCATTATTGACAGTAGCAGAGGATTTGACAACATGGAGGAGTGTCTTGCGAAAAGCCCACTGCTGAGCTCATTCGAAAATTTCTCCTTTGTTGATCTATCGAAAGGAACTTTCTTTATAAGTTCGCTGGCTGCATCAAGGTCTAGTTTCGAAATTTCGGCAACGGAAAAATCTGGCCAAGCCTGAAATCTTACATCAGGGCGGGACGACACCCAGATCTGACATTCTGTTCCCCGGCCAAGTTTGTGGATTTCTTTTTCAACTTGTGCCCTCGCCTTGTGGCCGATTTCGTCAAAGCCGTCGAAAATATATACTAGGACACCTTCTTTAACTAAACGCTCGTACGCCCATTTTTCTAGCGCTAGACCATTATTTTTGAGTGATTCCAGTACTGCGGAGTGAATGTCCGAAAAGTCCTCTGGGACGTCTCTTAGCTCGAGAAAGACTGGGATCCTGTCGGAGGATTCAAGGCAGCTTAGAAGAAGGTGACGCATGAAGATCGTCTTGCCAGCGCCTCCCACTCCTGTGACTACGACTCGCGACCCTATTTCCACAGCCTCCCAATAGCCCACCGACTTTGGGGTCTTGATTGCATTCGTCGTGATTTTCGCGGGAACGTAAAAATCGTAAAGAGGGACAGGTTCGTTTCTAATGAAGAATGTCTTTAATTTGGTGTAATTATTGATTAACCCGGTCGCGTAGTTAATGTGTACCATCTTTGTGTCGAAGACCGAATCTTCTTTGGCATTGTTAAGCTTCTTTTTTCCGAAGCTTGTGATCCTCGCGACAATTCTTTCCGCATAATCAACTGCAATGGGTAAGGCGCTTTCTAATGTTTCGGTGCTGATGTTGATAACTACCTCCGAACTTAGCTCTTCGACCGGTTGATGGGGTATAGAGGAGACTGAGAATATATCTGATGTTTCTCATGAAATCTTGGGTCCACCATTCTTGAGTGCCGAAATCTGGTGGGCAGCATTGGTATGTTGCGATACCGTGATCATTTCATCAAGGGAACGATCGTAAGAGCGTATGTGTTTCGTGGTGCGGGAATCGCTTTGGTTCCACGTTACTAGATCTATGTTGCTTCAAACATTGGAGTTAATGCTCAGGGCTTCTTTTTATCTTGTTGCGGTCACGGCGGTCACGGCGGTCAGCCATCGTGGGCACGTACAGTGCGAGTAATCGACGGTTCCCATTGATGAGAACTTGGCTGTGACCAATGAAGCACTTCGAGCTTCATGGGGAAACCGAGTGAAGTGCAGAGTAAACCGGGAATTTGAGGGAGCTGTCTGATGACGACTCTTCTCGTCACGAATTCACTGCTACCCGCAATCTAACTTAGTCGAAGACCGGCCTGTCGCCGGAAGGGATGCACCATGGAAACGCGTTCTTCATTGCGGCCCTACGCGGCGCGGGTACTGGTCACGCTGGCCCTGGTTGGGCTGGCGGTGCTGGTCTGGAAGTTGTCGGACCTGGTGCTGGTGATCTTTGGCGCGGTGGTGGTGGCAGTGCTGCTGCATTCGCTGGTGCGCCTGGTCACCCGCTTCACCCGCTTGTCCGATGGCATCGCGCTGGGCGTGGTGCTGGTGCTGCTGGTGCTGGGCTTCGCGTTGCTGATGTGGATGTTCGGTGCGCAGGTGGCCGGCGAGATGGAGTCGCTGAAGCAATCGCTGCCGCAGGCCTGGGCGCATTTCAAGGACTGGCTGGACGCCAGCCCGGTGGGGCCGATGGCCAAGCAGGGCATCGATCAGCTGCATGCGGGCATGAGCGGTCTGGCGGCCAAGGCCGGGGCGCTGGCGATGTCGGCCTCGGGCAACCTGACCGACATGGTGCTGATGGTGGTGGGTGGCATCTACCTGGCCGCACAGCCCAAGATCTACCGCGAAGGCACCTTGAAGCTGTTCCCCAAGGACCGGCGCGCGCTGATGGGCGATGCCTTCGATGCCAGCGGCAAGGCGTTGCAGGCGTGGCTGGGTGGGCAGCTGCTGGCGATGGTGGTGGTGGGAACCCTGACCGGCCTGGGCCTGTGGGCGCTGGGTGTGCCGGTGGCGTTCGGGCTGGGCATCATCACCGCGCTGCTGGATTTCGTGCCCATCATCGGGCCGATCCTGGCGGCCATACCGGCGGTGCTGCTGGGCTTCACGGTGAGCCCGCAGGTGGCGCTGGGCGCGTTGGCGGTGTTTGTGGTGATGCAGCAGATCGAAGGCCATGTGCTGCAGCCGCTGATCCAGCAGCGGGCGGTGGATCTGCCGCCGGCGCTGTTGCTGATCTCGCTGTTCGGCATTGGCGCCCTGTTCGGCCTGCCGGGGGTGATCCTGGCCGCGCCGATGACGGTGGTGATCTTTGTATTGGTGAAGCGCCTGTATGTGATGGAGGCGCTGGGCACGGAGACGCCGATACCCGGGCGTGATGAGGTGGCTGGGAAGTAGATGTGGGTTTTGGGTGGCGCTTGCCGGGTGGGGCTGTTGCCGAGCATGGCTCGGCACTACACAAGCAAAGAGGCCACGCGTTTGCGTGGCCTCTTTTTCTTCAGGGCATTACCGGGGGGGTATAAGCCAGCGTTGCACCCAGCGCCCACAGCAACAGCAATACCAGCGGGGTGTGCACCAGCAGCTGCACGAAGGTGAAGCCGATCAGGTCGCGGGCCTTCAGGCCGAGTACGCCCAGCAGCGGCAGCATGTAGAACGGGTTGATCAGGTTGGGCAGCGCCTCGGCGGCGTTGTAGATCTGCACCGACCAGCCCAGGTGGTACTTCAGGTCATTGGCCACCTGCATCACGTACGGCGCCTCGATGATCCACTTGCCGCCACCGGAGGGAATGAAAAAGCCCAGCACCGCCGAATAGCTGCCCATCAGCAGCGCATAGGTGTCGTGGCTGGCGATCTGGGTGAAGAAGGTGGAGATGATGTGGGCCACGCTATGGCCTTCGCTGCCGTTGACCGTGGTCATGATGGCGGCGATGGAGCCGTACAGCGGGAACTGGATCAGCACACCGGTGGTGGAGGGCACGGCGCGCGCTACCGCATCCAGGAAGCTGCGCGGGCGCCAGTGCAGCAGCGCGCCAGCCATCAGGAACAGCAGGTTGTAGGTGTTGAGGCCTGAGATCGCCTGGATCGCCGGCTTGGTGCTGAACTCGTGGATCAACCAACCCGCGGCCAGTGCCACCAGCAGCAGGATCAGCAGCGGGCTGTGTTCCAGCCATTCGCCGGGGCGGGTGGGCCTGGATTTGGCCGGTGCCGCATCGGCGCTGACATCCACGCCGCAGTCGGCCGCGTCGCGCGCCGAATTGGCGGCCGGTGCGGTGACGTAGGCAATGATCAGCGACACCACCACCAGCGCAGCCAGCAGCACGCCGGACTGCCACAGGAAAATGGTTTCGGTGAACGGGATGACGCCGGTGATGGACAGGATCGACGGCGGCAGGCTGGCCGGGTTGGCCTGCAGCTGCGCGGCCGAGGACGACAGGCCCAGGGCCCATACCGCACCCAGGCCGAGATACGCCGCCGCACCAGCAGCGCGGTAATCCATCTTCAGCTCGCTGCGGCGAGCCAATGCACGCACCAGCAGGCCGGCAAACACCAGGCTCAGGCCCCAGTTCAACAACGAGGCCAGCATCGACACGATGGCGACCAGGGCGACCGCGCTGCGGCCGTTCTTGGGCACGCGGGCCAACCGATCGATCAAGCGCGAGGCCGGGCCGGACGAGGCCACCACATAACCGCCGATCACCACGAAGGCCATCTGCATGGTGAAGGGGATCAGGCTCCAGAAACCATCGCCGAAGGCCTTGGCGGTTTCAGTTGGGGCAGCACCAATGGACAGCGCGGCCAATGAGACTGCGGCAAGGGCGAGGGCGGCGAACACCCAGGAGTCGGGGAACCAGCGTTCGGCAAACTGCGCGCAGCGGATGGCAAAGCGCGCCGAAGCGGTGTCTTGGGGAGTGGAGTGCATGCGGCGGTACCGTGTGGGGACAACCGTTCGACGGTAACGCGGCGGCGCGCAGGCGCGGAACTGTACCTTCGGATAGTGCGCGCCTATTCATGCAAAGACGCCGCTTGCGGACAAGCGGCGTCCTGGGTTTCCCGCGCTGGCTTACTTGCCGGCGGTGAGGGTGGTGTAGCTGTTGATCAGGTTGCGGTAGTCGGGGATGTGGTTGGAGAACAGCGCGCCCAGGCCTTCTACATCGTTGCGCCAGTCGCGGTGCAGCTCGCAGGCCACGCCGAACCAGGTCATCAGCTGTGCGCCGGCCTGTTCCATGCGGCTCCAGGCGGCCTGCTGGGTCATGCTGTTGAAGGTGCCGGAGGCATCGGCCACCACGAACACGTCGAAGTCCTCGGCCAGTGCCGACAGCACCGGGAACGATACGCAGACCTCGGTGACCACACCGGCAACCAGCAGCTGTTTCTTGCCGGTGGCTTTCACTGCCTTGACGAAGTCCTCGTTGTCCCAGGCATTGATCTGGCCGGGGCGGGCGATGTAAGGCGCATCCGGGAACAGCGCCTTCAGCTCCGGCACCAGCGGGCCGTTCGGGCCGTTTTCGAAGCTGGTGGTGAGGATGGTGGGCAGCTTGAAGTAGTTGGCGATGTCGGCCAGCGCCAACACGTTGTTCTTGAACTTGTCCGGATCGATATCGCGGACCAGTGACAGCAGGCCGGTCTGGTGATCGACCAGCAGGACGGCAACGTCATCTTTGTTGAGGCGGGTGTAAGGCTTGCTCATGGAAGGCTCCGATAGCTTGAAGTGCTTTGTCCCTTCTCCCCTTGCGGGAGAAGGTGGCCCGAAGGGCCGGAAGAGGGGAGCGCGCGAAGCGCGTTGCTGTTGCGGTGCGGTTTAGGTGGATGAGGTTCTGACGAGAGCTGGCTTCGTTCTGCCCTCACCCCAACCCCTCTCCCGTGCAACAGGAGAGGGGCTTGATCTGCTTGTGCTTCAGCTGCGCTGCGAATCCAGCTGCTCGTGGTTGGTCACCACTTCCTGTGCCTTGCTGTAGCTCTCGATCAGCAACTGGTAGTTGGGGAAGATGTTGGTGTACGCCTGCGCCCATTCGGCGGCGTCTTCGCGGTTCCAGGTATTCTGCAGTTCAGAGGCGACCGCAGCCACATCGATGACCACGACGCCGGCCTGCATCATCCGCGCCAGGGTGATTTCCTGCGCCTGCTTGGAATAGGTGCCGGAGGCATCAATCACCGCGAACACCTGGTAGCCGTCGGCCACTGCGGCAATCGACGGGAACGCCATGCACACGCTGGTGATGGTGCCGGCGATGATCAGCTGCTTCTTGCCGGTGTCCTTCACTGCCTGCACGAAGTCCGCGTTGTCCCAGGCATTGATCTCGCCCTTGCGCGCCACGTATTTCGCGTGCGGCGCGTTCTGGTGGATTTCCGGAATCAGCGGGCCGTTCGGGCCCTGCGGCACCGAGGCGGTGGTGATCACCGGGATCTTCGCCAGCGAGGCCAGCTTGGCCAACGTCGAGGCAAGCCGCCGCAAGGTGGTGAACGGCATGTCGTGCACGGTCTGGAACAGGCCGCTCTGGTGATCGATCAACAGCATTGCGACGTTGTTAGGATCGATGACGGGTTTTGCGCCGTTGAAGTTGGCAACGTGAGGGAAGGTATACATGGCGAGACTCTCTTGGTCTGGATGGCATCGCACCGGGCTGAGTGCCGTGGTGCGGGGAAGAGATGACCGGGGTGGGCCCTGTCATTGGCGACTACGCTGTTGTTTGCTTGGCACTGACTTCGTTCGCCCTCACCCCAACCCCTCTCCCATGGGGAGAGGGGCTTGAGCATTACGCAGCGATCTGGCCGAAGCGGCCGGAGTTGAAGTCATCCATCGCCTGACGGATTTCTTCCTGCGTGTTCATCACGAACGGGCCGTAGCCGGCGATGGGTTCGTCGATGGGCTCACCGGCCAGTACCAACACGGTGGCGTCGGCATTGGCCTCCAGCTGCACTTCGCCGGCCTGGCGGTCAAACAGCACCAGCTGGCCTTCGCGGGCAACCTGGTTGCCGTTGAGCAGCACGGTGCCATGCAGGATCACCATTGCCACGGTGTGGCCTTGCGCGAACTGCAGCGTGGTGTGCTTGTCACGCGACAGCCGCAGGTCCCACACGTCCATCGGCGTATGCGTGCGGGCCGGGCCACGCTGACCGCCGAATTCACCGGCAATCACCCGCACCGTGCCGGCACCATCGGCCAGCGGCACCACCGGAATATCGGCATTGCTGATGTTCTGGTAGCCGGGCGCGGCCATCTTGTCCTTGGCCGGCAGGTTGACCCACAGCTGCACCATCTCCAGCTTGCCACCGCGCTGGGTGAAGGCCTCGGAGTGGAACTCCTCATGCAGGATGCCGGAGGCAGCGGTCATCCACTGCACGTCGCCCGGGCCGATCTCGCCACCGGCGCCGGTGGAATCGCGGTGCGCCACTTCGCCGTCGTAGACGATGGTGACGGTCTCGAAGCCACGGTGCGGGTGCTGGCCGACGCCACGCGGGGTCTGGGCCGGCGTGAACTCGGCCGGGCCGGCATGGTCCAGCAGCAGGAAAGGGCTGAGCTGGCGGCCGTGGGTGTTGTACGAGAACAACGAACGGACCGGGAAGCCATCACCCACCCAGTGCGGGCGGGGGGCGCTGTAGAGGCCACTGATCTTCTTCATCTGTCTGCTCCTCGTGCGGCGCCGGGAGGGCGCCTGCGATGGGGCAAAGATTAGGATTGGGACGATCGCGCCGGTAGACGGCAAAAAGTGGTCTCATAGTCCTATCTGGTGAACGCTGGGGCAGTGATGCAGGACCTGAACGACCTTTACTACTACGCCAAGGTGGTGGAACACGGCGGCTTTGCCCCGGCCGGGCGCGCGCTGGGTGAGCCCAAGTCCAAGCTGAGCCGGCGTATCGCCCTGCTGGAGGAGCGGCTGGGCGTGCGCCTGATCCAGCGTTCCACCCGCCACTTCTCGGTCACCGAGGTCGGCCAGACCTTCTACGCGCACTGCCGCGCCATGCTGGTGGAGGCGGAAGCTGCGGCCGAGTCGATCGAACTGACCCGCTCGCAGCCACGCGGCGTGGTGCGGGTGAGCTGCCCGACCATGCTGCTGGATTTCCGGGTGGCGGCGATGGTGGCCGATTTCATGGCGCGCTGCCCGGACGTGGAGGTGCACCTGGACGCCACCAACCGCCGCGTCGATGTCATCGCCGAAGGCGTGGACGTGGCCATCCGCGTGCGTCCGCCGCCGCTGGAAGACAGCGAGCTGGTGCTCAAGGTATTGGCCGAGCGCACCCAGTGCCTGGTGGCCGCGCCGTCGTTGCTGGAAACCCATGGCCCTGCGCAAGGTCCCGCCGATCTGCAGCTGTTGCCCAGTGTCGCGCTTGGCGTGCCACAGGCCGAACATGTCTGGCGCCTGCTCGGCCCGGACGGTGCAAGCGCGGAAGTGGCGCATCACCCCCGCCTGATCACCCGCGGCATGCTGGCACTGCGTGCCGCCGCGCTGGCCGGCGTCGGCGTGGCGCAGCTGCCGACCATGATCATCCGCGAGGCGCTGGATAACGGCGAACTGGTCAATGTCGCGCCGGGCTGGGCGCCGCCGAAGGAGATCATCCACGCGGTGTTTCCTTCGCGGCGTGGCTTGTTGCCCTCGGTGCGTCTGTTCATCGATCACCTGGCGGCATCGTTCGCGGCGCTGGACGAATCCTGAGAGCGCGCGTGCATGAATGGGTGATGGTCACGGTACTTGAACACACCCCTGGCAACACTGCGCGCTTCGCACAAAGGGAGTTGCTACATGCGTGTTGCCGTTTTGACCCTGGCCTGTTTCACTGTATTGGCCAGCGCCTGCGGGCGCGGACCCTCCAACGACCAGGCGGCAACGCCGTCCACACCGGCGGCCGATGACGCAGCTGCCCCCGCGGCAGCTGCCAGCGACGTGCTGACCGCGGGCAGCATCGAGTTCCCGGTGATCCCGACCATCATGGTGCCCAGCATCGTTGGCAGCGGCCCGGCGCAGAAGCGGCTTGAGCAATCGATGCAGTCGCTGATCGATCCGGTCGCCGGCATCAGTGTGCGCCCGGCCAACTGCGCCACCGATGGTGGCCTGGTCAATGAAAGCGGCTTCACCAATGTTGACGCGCAGGGCAACCTGGAGCGCGTCGGCGGCCACGGCGTGTTCAACATCGGTGCCGATGGCAGTGGCCAGGCGGTAACCGGCGACGGCGTGGTGGAAGTGAAGCCCGATGGCAGCGGCAGCGTCGTCAACGATGCTGGTACCTTCGAGGTGAATGCCGATGGTTCCGGCAGTTATGTCGGTGCCCACGGCAATATCGAACTGGACGGCAAGGGTGCCGGCAGCTGGGTGGGAAGTTTCGGCACCATCGAGAACCACGGTGATGGCTCGGGCAGCTGGGTGGGTGGCGATGGCAACATCGAGATCAACGCCGATGGCTCTGGCAAGTGGATTGGTGGCCCTGAAGGCATCGTTGAAAATCGGGGCGATGGCACCGGTACCGTGGGCGCCGTACCGCGCGAAGTGAAGATGGCACCGTTGCCGCCGCTGCCGCCGGCCGGCAAGTTCCCGCTGCTGGACAAGTTCAAGCCCTCCGGTGCGCCCTGCGGCTATGTCATTACCCTCAATGACAAGGTGCTGTTCGATTTCGACAAGGACGTGATCCGTCCGGATGCCGGCAAGGTGCTGGATGTGCTGGCGACGGCGCTGGGCAAGGTGCCGTCCAGCGCAATGGAGATCCGCGGCCATACCGATGCCAAGGGCAGTGACGATTACAACCAGGACCTGTCCGAGCGTCGTGCACAGGCCGTGCTGGCCGCATTGCGGCAGCGTGGTAGCGCGACCGACGCGGCTGCACACGGTTACGGTGAATCGCAGCCGGTGGCGCCAAATGAGATCAATGGCAAGGACAACCCCAGCGGCAGGCAGCTCAATCGGCGCGTGGAGATTTTTGTCCGCACGTAAGCCTGGGGTCTGTTTGTAGGAGCGGCGCAAGCTGCGAAGCCACTGTTGCTTCCGAAGCAGCGGATAGCCAAATCCAACCCAGCCAACAGCAATCGCCACGAATGCCAGACCAGCAGGCATTCGTGGCTTCGCTGCCTGCGCCGCGCCTACAAATCGGGGCTTGCCGGTGTTTTTTTTGGTGCATGGAGCCCCTGCCGAGCATGGCGCGGCACTACACCCCCTCCCTTTGGCGTAGCCAAGGGGAGGGCTGGGGAGGGGTGCTTTTGACGTTGACTTGGAAAGCCCCTGCCGAGCATGGCGCGGCACTACACCCCCTCCCTTTGGTGTAGCCGAGGGGAGGGCTGGGGAGGGGTGCTTTTGGCGTTGGCTTGGAAAGCTCCTGCCGAGCATGGCTCGGCACAACCGATGATGCCTTGATGACCATCGACCCGTGTCATGCAGCGCAGGCTTGTCGCATGATGGCCCTCTCAGACAAGCGAGAGGTTGGTGATGCATGTGTTCCGTCCTGCAGTGCTGGGGCTGGCCCTGATGGCCGCCATGGGCTTGGCCAACGCGGCGCCGGATGTGCCGGACGTGGATGCACGCGGCGTCAAGATCAGCGAGGCTGCGTACCCCGGCACCATCCGCCTGGAGGTGGACGCCACCGACCTGGGCCAGCGCGTGTTCAAGGTGCGCCAGACCGTGCCGGTGCAGGCCGGCCTGCAACGCTTCCACTACCCGGCCTGGTTGCCGGGCAACCATTCGCCCACCGGCCAGATCGAGAAGCTGGCTGGACTGGTGATCAGTGGCAACGGCCAGCGCCTGGACTGGGTGCGTGACCCGCTCGACGTCTACACCTTCAACGTACAGGTGCCCGAAGGCGTGAGCGAGCTGCGCATGGACTTCCAGTTCCTCAGCCCCACCGATTCGGCGCAGGGCCGCACGGTGATGACGCCGAACATGCTCAACCTGCAGTGGAACGCGATGCTGCTATACCCGGCCGGGCACGCCGCGCACGCCATCACCTACCAGGCCAGTGCGCGTTACCCGCAGGGTTGGGAAGCGGCCAGCGCCCTGAGCGTGGCCAGCCGCAACGGTGACACCGTCAACTACGCGCCGACCAACCTGGAAATCCTGGTGGATTCGCCGGTGTTTGCCGGCCGCTACCACCGCATGTTCGACCTGGCGCCGGCCGGTACCCGGCCGGTGCGGCTGAACGTGTTTGCCGACCGCGCCAAGGATCTGGAGGCCAAGCCCGAGCACATCGAGCAGCACCGCGCGCTGGTGACGCAGGCCCGCAAGCTGTTTGGTGCCGAGCATTACGACCACTACGATTTCCTGTTCGCGGTGACCAACCAGCTCGGTGGCATCGGCCTGGAGCACCAGCGTTCCAGCGAGAATAGCGAAGACCGCGATTACTTCAGTGGCTGGGACGCCAAGGTCGGCAGCAGCGACCTGCTCGGCCATGAATACACACATTCCTGGGATGGCAAATACCGTCGTCCGGCCGACCTGGCCACGCTCAACTACAACGTGCCGATGCAGGGCAGCCTGCTGTGGGTGTACGAAGGCCAGACCCAGTACTGGGGCAATGTGCTGACCGCGCGTGCAGGCATCCGACCGCAGGAGGCCTCGCGCGATGCCCTGGCGATGGTGGCGGCTACTTATGCCGACAACCGCCCGGGCCTGGAATGGCGCTCGCTGGGTGACACCACCAACGACCCGGTGATCGCCCGCCGCAAGCCCAAGCCCTATCGCGGCTATCAGATGAGCGAGGACTACTACCAGGGCGGGCAGATGCTGTGGCTGGAAGCCGACGTGCGCCTGCGCACGCTCAGTGGCGGCAAGCGCAGCCTGGACGATTTCGCCAAGGCCTTCTTCGGCCAGAACGACGGCCAATGGGAGCGCCCGGACACCTATACCTTCGAGGACGTTGCCGCCACGCTGGAGCAGGTGCAGCCGACCGGCGACTGGTCGCAGTTCCTGCGTGAGCGTGTTGATCATCGTGCCGGTCTGGTCGGTGGCATCGAAGCCGCAGGCTGGAAGCTGGTTTACAAGGACAAGCCCAGTGCCTATTTCAAGGCGATGATGAAGGGCCGCGGTGCCAACTTCATCTACTCGCTGGGTGTGGCGTTGAGCCCGGCCGGCTACGTCAATGAAGTGCGTTGGGACAGTGCCGCATTCAACGCCGGTGTTGGCACCGGCATGCAGGTGCTGGCGGTGAATGACCTGCAGTACAGCGCCGACGAGCTTGAAGAAGCCGTGCGTGCGGCCAAGGACAGCAAGCAGCCGGTGCGCCTGCTGGTCAAGGAGATGGACGTGTACCGCACACTGAGCATCGACTACCACGGCGGCCTGCGCTACCCGTCGCTGGAACGCATCGAAGGCAAAGCGGACTACCTGACCCCCATCCTCACCGCCCGCAAATAAGGCACAGTAGTGCCGAGCCATGCTCGGCAAAGGGGTCACTGTAGTGCCGAGCCATGCTCGGCAAGGGGGTCACTGTAGTGCCGAGCCATGCTCGGCATGAGGCTTTACCGCAAAACCAAAAGCCCCCCTCATCCGCCCCTTTGGGGCACCTTCTCCCGCAAGCGGGAGAAGGGAATAAAGCCAAAGCCAAAGCCAAAGCCAAAGCCAAAGCCAAAGCCAAAGCCAAAGCCAAAGCCAAAGCCAAAGCCAAAGCCAAAGCGAAAGCCAAAGCCAAAGCTTTCGCCCGTCCGCCGCCCCCCGCCTTCGCGGTAGAAGCCGC
>PJUF01000115.1_pt1 | contig 80873 bp, 68 predicted proteins | sample 1512191 | NCBI WGS metagenome assembly PJUF01 (sample SAMN08177673, study PRJNA422409) | Feces metagenome, whole genome shotgun sequencing project. | isolation source: Chicken feces (3) enriched on wood chips | host: Gallus gallus | place: USA: Madison | collected 2015-01-15 | reverse complement strand
TACGCGACACGCAACATGAAGTAAGCAACAGCAACACAACGAATATCGCTAGAGCCTAAGCGCGAGAGGCAGGAGCACTGCTGCTTGAAATTGACAGGGGTTTCCTTACGGAACTGTTAGGCCTCATTGAGAACGGCCTGGCGAAATTGCTGCACATAGGCGGTGCCAAGCCTTGGTTCGAGCCGCTCTACTGCTTGTAGTGCCTGCGTTACATCGAATGCTTGCCCATCAAGCACCGAGAGCGCTTGATTGTGAAGAGAGTAAGCAAGCCATGCGGCATCACTCGCTGGGCTTTGCTCCTCGGGGTCGATGTGACTTGCAAGAAGAAGCCGCAGGTTAAACAAGGCAACAGCTAGAAGGCGCTTCTCTAGATCGATTTGCTGGTCATCTGACATGAGGCCTAACCCTGGAATTAAGCCGACTCGCGAAGCGAGTTCGGCTTGAATGAACGGTTGGGCCTCGTCACTGGTCGACTGATCGCCACAACTCAACCAGCGAAGTGGGAAAAGCCGTAACCCAACAGGCAAATTGCGGGTCGTGGGCCAGCCCATACGCTGGACTGATGATGAAGCCTACTCTTTCAAAACACGCCGGATCATTCTCTCGTAGATAGTCGGCAAGATGATGAAATGGGATTGCAACAGTAGCAATGCTCACGACAGGCGCCTCTATGGTCACTTCTTCGAGAGATTCTCCGCTAAACCGATAGATGGCGGACCCGAAATGAAGTTCTACCCGGCCCATTCGGTCGGTGCTTCTGCGGACGGGTTCGCCAAGCAGTGCCTCCACTTCACTCGAAGTAGCTCCGAAATGAATGTTGTTTACGGCATTTAACGGGACAAATAGCACGTGCCTAACTCTGGAATTAAGCCGACCCGCGCAGCGGGTTCGGCTTGAATGAATTGTTAGGCGGCAGTTCGTAAGCCAAAACCTCGATGCCACCGGCCACCAATTGCTGATGTAGTTCCAAGTATCGGTGCTGCTCCACTTGCGCAAGAGGTGCTACTTGCAGTGCGTAGTCTTGCGTTGGATCGTCACGGACGTCTTGCTCGGGCTCCGGCGGGCCGAGCAGAGCAATCTCCAGGTCTGAGGTGGCTCCTACAAACGCGGGGTACTCCTCAAAGCGTCCAGACATCTCAGGAACAAGTCGCACCGCTAGTGCCGCACCGATACGGTCGGCAGCTATAGCCAGCGAAATGCGTGGATTGATGATGAAGACGCAGCCAGTTGCCATGATCTATCTCTGCCGCCTAACTCGTATTGGATCGCCTAACAGCGGTGTAGCGCAGAGTATCCCTGTTTTCTTGCCGCTTTCAAATTAAGAGATTCCCACGTCGAATCATGGGTTTAGCCTATAGGGGCAACCAAGGCCGCACTGCATGCTTCCCGGAAACTACCGCTTGGGAGCGGCCCTATGCGTTATGACCCTGTTCCAAGCGGTGTAACACCGGCGCAGCCGCCACGATTGCTGGATAGTGTCAGGGCACAGATCCGTTTGCGGCACTACAGCATCCGTACCGAGCAGGCCTATCTGGGGTGGATCAGGCGGTTCATCTTGGCCAACGGAAAGCGCCACCCCCGCGAGATGGGTGATGATGAGGTTGCGGCATTCCTCAGCCGGCTGGCGACGGAAGGCAAGGTGGCGCCAGCCACCCAGAACCAGGCGTTGGCGGCGTTGCTGTTCCTCTATCGCGAGGTGCTGCGGATGGAACTGCCATGGTTGCAGGACGTTGTGCGTGCGAAGCGCCCCAAACGTTTGCCCGTCGTTCTGCCCGTGGAGGATGTTGCCCGGCTGTTGTCGGCAATCCCGGAAGGTGTCACCGCACTGATGGCGCGTCTGCTGTATGGCACGGGCATGCGACTGATGGAATGCCTTCGCTTGCGGATCAAGGATGTGGACTTTGCGCGCAGTGAGATCTGCGTGCGTGCCGGCAAGGGCAACAAGGATAGGCGTGTTCCGTTGCCAGTGTCGCTGCGGGATCGTTTGCTGCAGCAGCGCGAGCAGGCGTTGTTTCAGCATCAACGCGATCTTGCTGCAGGCGGGGGACGGGTCCATCTGCCGAATGCCTTGGCAAGGAAGTACCCATCAGCTGACGTACAACCGGGCTGGCAGTACCTGTTCCCGTCGCACAGGATGTCCCGCGACCCACGCACGGGGCGGCGTGGCCGCCATCATCTCAGCGAGGAAGTGCTGCAGCGGGCGATCAAGCAGGCGCGCTTGCAGGTGGCGATCCTGCAGCCGGCCAGCTGCCATACCCTGCGGCACTGTTTTGCCACCCATCTGCTGGATGCGGGCTGCGATATACGTACCTTGCAGGAACTGCTGGGCCATAAGGACATCGCCACGACACAGATCTACACGCATGTATTGGGGCGCGGTGCCGGTGCCGTGCTCAGTCCCCTGGACCGGTTGCCGGTGTTGGAAAGCACCCGTGGGCTTGACGATCAGCGCGTGTGAACCGGGCGGAAGCGTGCAACACCGTACTCGTCGCATTCGAATGCGTAGTGGTCGGGGTCAACCACGGTTGCGATGTGTTCGCGGGCCTGGGCCTGATCGCGGCGCCCGCAGGCAATGGTGGTGAACGCCAACGGTGCGAGCACTTCGATCCTGGCCGGGCCATGCATGCCATCGCAATGGCCATTGAGCGCTATCCACAACTGGCCGTCGCGTTCACTCAGCGCAAAGCCGCCGTTGTCGAGGGCAAGGTGCTCGCCGGTGTAGAGCAGCACTTCGGGTTCGTCCTTGCTGGCGAACGTGATCTGCATGCCGGCGATGTCGTTCCAGTGCGTCACTGTGCCCGGGCCGCTGCTGAAAGCCGGGCAGTCATGCACCCGAAGGTGCAGCGCATCGGGCGGAAGATCGTCTTCGTCCAGCGTGCTGCCGTCAGGGTCGATACGCTCGGCGTGGATGTCGAAGTCCCACAGCAGTGCGGGAAGGTGGGCATCCACGTAAGCCCCCAGCTCGGCAGCCGTCACCCGATACGGGTGGCCATTCCACAAGCAGCTGGCGATGGCAGGCAGCGGGGGCGGGCAGGATGGGGCCGTGTTCATGGCCACATTCTGCCGCGCCCGCTTGCAGGGTCAACCGTCCAGCAGCGCCTTGTCGCGCACGGCGCCCTTGTCGGCGCTGGTGGCGAGCAGGGCATAGGCCTTTAGTGCGGTGCTTACCTTGCGTGGGCGTGCCTCGGCCGGCTTCCAGCCCTTGGCATCCTGTTCGCTGCGGCGGCGTGCGAGTTCGGCATCGTCCACCAGCAGGTTGATGCCACGCTGCGGGATGTCGATCAGGATGCGGTCGCCGTCACGCACCAGGCCGATGGTGCCACCACCTGCCGCTTCTGGCGAGCAGTGGCCGATGCTCAGGCCGGAGGTGCCGCCGGAGAAGCGGCCGTCGGTGAGCAGCGCACAGGCTTTGCCCAGGCCCTTGGATTTCAGGTAGCTGGTCGGGTACAGCATTTCCTGCATGCCGGGACCGCCCTTCGGGCCTTCGTAGCGGATCACCACTACGTCGCCGGCCTGCACCTCGTTGCCGAGGATGCCCCTGACCGCCGCGTCCTGGCTTTCATACACGCGGGCATTGCCTTCGAACACGTGGATGGATTCATCCACGCCTGCGGTTTTCACCACGCAGCCGTCGGCGGCGAGGTTGCCGTACAGCACGGCGAGGCCACCTTCGCTGGAGAACGCATGGCCCACATCGCGGATGCAGCCGTCGGCACGGTCCAGGTCCAGCGAGGGCCAGCGCGTGGACTGGCTGAAAGCCACCTGGGTGGGAATCCCGGCCGGGCCTGCCTTGTAGAACTGGTGCACGGCTTCATCCCGGGTCTGGGTGACATCCCATTGCGCGATGGCGTCGCCGAGCGTGCGGCTGTGCACGGTGGAGGCATCGGTATGCAGCAGGCCGCCGCGCGCCAGCTCGCCAAGAATGGCCATGATGCCGCCGGCGCGGTGCACGTCTTCGATGTGGTACTTCTGCGTGTTCGGGGCCACCTTGCACAGCTGCGGCACGCGCCGCGACAGGCGGTCGATATCGCGCTGGTCGAAGGCCACCTCGGCCTCCTGTGCGGCAGCCAGCAGGTGCAGGATGGTGTTGGTGGAGCCGCCCATGGCGATATCCAGCGTCATCGCATTCTCGAAGGCTTCGAAGGTGGCGATGCCGCGCGGCAATACATTGGCTTCCTCACCGCCATACCAGCGATGGCACAGCTCGACGATCAGCCGGCCGGCGCGCTTGAACAGCGCCTCGCGGTCGCTGTGCGTGGCCACGACGGTGCCGTTGCCGGGCAACGACAGGCCCAGCGCTTCGGTCAGGCAGTTCATCGAGTTGGCGGTGAACATGCCCGAGCAGGAGCCGCAGGTGGGGCAGGCGCTGCGTTCGATGGCCGCAACCTGTTCGTCGCTGACCTTCTCGTCGCCGGCGGCGACCATGGCGTCGATCAGGTCCAGCTTGTGCTCGGCCAGCTTGGTCTTGCCGGCTTCCATCGGCCCGCCGGAAACGAACACGGCCGGGATGTTCAGGCGCAGCGCGGCCATCAGCATGCCCGGGGTGATCTTGTCGCAGTTGGAAATGCACACCAGTGCGTCGGCGCAGTGCGCATTGGCCATGTACTCGACCGAGTCGGCGATGATCTCGCGGCTGGGCAGCGAGTACAGCATGCCGTCATGGCCCATGGCGATGCCGTCATCCACGGCGATGGTATTGAACTCCTTGGCCACGCCGCCGGCCGCCTCAATCTCGCGCGCGACGAGCTGGCCCAGGTCCTTCAGGTGTACGTGGCCGGGCACGAACTGGGTGAAGGAATTGACCACCGCGACGATGGGCTTGTGGAAATCGCCATCGGTCATGCCGGTGGCACGCCACAGGGCGCGGGCGCCGGCCATGTTGCGGCCGGCGGTGGAGGTTTTCGAGCGGTATTCAGGCATGGGGCGAGCGGGAACGGGCTGGCAGAAGTGCAGTGCGATTGATTCTGCATGAAGTTCCAGGTTGCAGCTGCAACCATTGGTTTGCGGTGGTTTGAGGGTGGGATGGGGTGGTGGGGGGGGGCCGGAGGCAGGGCCAAAGTCAGATCCAGATCCAGAGCCAGAGCCAGGCAAAGGCAAAGGCAAAGGCAAAGCGGAAGCGGAAGCGGAAGCGGAAGGCACCCCTCCCCAACCCTCCCCTGCGCTGCGCGCAAGGGAGGGGGCTGTCTGCTGCGCGCGTTCAGACCGCAAGCAAGCCGCTTCTACCCCCTCCCTTGCGCGCAGCGCAGGGGAGGGTTGGGGAGGGGTGCTTTGGGCTCTGGCTTTGGGCTCTGGCTTTTAGCTCTCGCTCTCAGCCCACCAACAGCGCCGGAGAGGTAATCCCGCAGCAGCAAGTAACCCCCCCAAAAAGCCCCGCCACATCAGCCCCAACACCCAAATCACCTGAAACGCGATTCAGCTTCGGGAACATTCCGGTTTCCGCCTTGCAGCCTGCATCGGGCATCATTGGCGGATCACATTGACGGGGAACCGACCATGAAGCGATCCAAGGCCACCGCACTGGTGCTGATGAGCGCCGTGCCGCTGCTGCTGACCGCCTGCCAGAAGGAAGAAACCGTGCAGGTGCAGGAAGGGCTGTACACCTCGGTGGAAGCCTGCTCCGAGGCCACCGGCAATCCGTCCAGCTGCCGCGAGGCGTTTGCCGCTGCCCAGCAGCAGTCTGCCGATGCCGCACCCAAGTACGCCAGCAAGGAAGAGTGCGCCAAGGAGTACCCGGCCGAGCAGTGCGTGCAGCAGCACACCAGCGCTGGCACCTCGTTCATCGGGCCGATGATGATGGGCTTCTTCATGTCACAGATGCTCAACGGCAGCCGTGGCGCGGTGGCCGCACCGCCGGCCGCGCAGCCGGCGTTCAAGGACAAGGCCAACGGTTGGGCCAAGCCCGCACCGGGCGGCAGCGGTGGCCTGAACACGGCCAGCGGTATTGGTGCCGGCAAGGCCGGCCTGGCGCCGGTCAGCGCCGAGCCCAACCGTGCCGTCACCGCCAGCCGTGGCGGTTTTGGCGCCCGTAGCGGCGGCCGCAGCAGCGTCGGCGGTTGATGCAGTGAAGCGCGTTGCAATTGCCGAGCGTGGCAACTGGCGGGACCGTGCTGCCGAAGCCGGTTTCCGCTTCCACACCATCGACGGTGCGCCCTACTGGGATGAAAGTGCGTATTACGCCTTCACCCTGCGCCAGATCGAAAACGATATCGAGGACCCCAGCGCCGAGCTGCATGCCATGGCGCTGGATCTGGTGGGCGAGGTGGTGGGCAGCGAGGCGCTGATGGCGCAGCTGGCCATCCCCGAGGCGTTCCGCGACTGGATCGCCGAAAGCTGGCGTCGCCGCGACCCGCATCTCTACGGCCGCCTGGATTTTGCCTATGACGGCAACGGCCCGGCCAAGCTGTACGAGCTGAACTACGACACGCCCACCTCGCTGTACGAGGCCTCGTTCTTCCAGTGGCAATGGCTGGAGGACCAGCGCAACCGTGGCGCCTTGCCGCAGCAGGCCGATCAGTTCAACTCCCTCCACGAAACCCTGGTGGAGCGTTTTGCCGAACTGGCCTCACGCCTGCCGCCGCCGCTGTATTTCAGTGCGGTGGGCGAGTCCGAGGAAGACCAGGGCACGGTCGCCTACTTGCGCGATTGCGCGGCACAGGCCGGGCTGCGTGGGGCGGCCATCGCCATCGAGGACATTGGCCTGTCCGAAGACGGCCGTTTCACCGATCTGGACGATGTGGTGATCGGCAGCCTGTTCAAGCTGTACCCGCTGGAAGACCTGATGCGCGAGGAATTCGGCGCGGCCTTGCCGCGTTCGGGCGTGCAGCTGCTGGAACCGGCGTGGAAGGCGGTGTTGAGCAACAAGGGCATCCTGCCGCTGTTGTGGCAGCGCCATCGTGGCCACCCGAACCTGCTCGAATCGTATTTCGATGACGGCAGTGCGTTGCCGGCCGGTTGGGTGCGCAAGCCGCTACATTCGCGCGAAGGCGCCAACGTGGCCATGCATATGAACGATGGCAGTTGGCAGGAAAGCGAAGGGCCATACAGCGGGCCGAGCATCCGCCAGGCGTTTCATGCCTTGCCGGTGTTCGAGGGCAACTACCCGCTGGTGGGCAGCTGGGTGGTGGGCGATCGCGCCTGTGGTGTGGGCATCCGCGAGGACAACAGACGCATCACCCGCGACAGCGCCCGCTTCCTGCCGCACGCCATCATCGACGATGCACCGCAGGGCACGACGCGTATCTATGTTTGAGTGGTTGTTGTGGGAATGATGTCACCCACAACGCCAATGTCACGGTAGAGCCGAGCCATGCTCGGCTGAGGCTTTACCGGTAAGGCCCCTGCCGAGCATGGCTCGGCACTACATGGGCGTTGTCGGTAAGGCCCCTGCCGAGCATGGCTCGGCACTACATGGGCGTTGTCGGTGAGGCCCTTGCCGAGCAGGGTGCGGCATTGCGGTTTTGGTTTTTGCGGGCTGGATGAGCCGCGAAGCCTGGGCAGAGGGTTGTTCACAGCAGACCATCGCGTTTCACCGCCAGGTAGCGTTCGACCAGCGCCGCCGGCAACTCCTCGGCGGTGACGTCCAGCACCATCACCCGGTGGCTGCGCAGGGCATCGTGGGCATCGCTGCGTTGCTGCAGGTAGCGGGCGATGGCGCCGGCCTGCAAGGCATCGGGCAGGGTTTCCACGGCGCGTGCAAGGGTGTCGTCCAGGTCGCGTTCGCGCAGGCTGGCCACGCAGACAAGATGCCGCTTCTGCAGCAGGCGTACCGCCGCCAACAGATCCTCGATGTCTTCATCACGCACATTGGTGATCAGCATCACCAGGCTGCGGCGCGATTGCCGCAGCGACAGTTCGGTGGCCGCAGCCAGGTAGTCGGTGGCCACCGGCCGTGCCTGCAGGTCATAACTGGCCCGCAGCAGGCTGTCGATCGCGCCCAATCCGCGCTTGGGTGCAACCCAGCGATTGTCGCTGCCGTTGGCAAGCAGGCCCACGCCATCGCCCTGGCGCAGCGCCAGGTACGACACCACCAGTGCGGCGTTCAGGACATGGTCGAAGTGCGACAGGCCGTCCTCGATCGCCATCATGCGGCGGCCGGTGTCGATCATCATCACCAACTGCTGGTTCTTTTCGTCCTGGTACTCGCGCGAGATCAGCTTGCGTGCGCGCGAGGTGGCCTTCCAGTCGATCTGGCGCAGGCTGTCGCCAACGCGGTATTCGCGCATCTGATGGAAGTCGGTGCCTTCACCACGGCGGCGCTTGAGGTGGGCGCCGACCAGGCGCGAGGCCGTTTCCGCGCTGAGCAGGGCCAGGCGCGTCAGCGGGACGAAGTTGGGGTACACGCGCACTGTCTGCGGCGTTGCGGCCAGGCGTTGCTGGCGCCACAGCTGCAGGGGCGAGTGCAGCCGCAGGTGCACGCCTTCAAACACGAAGGTGCCGCGGTTGGTCGGGGTGAAGCGGTAGCTGAAGCGGGTCTCGCTGGTGCCGCGCAGGCGCAGGCGGCGCGGCAGCCCTTCTGCCTGCCAGCCATCGGGCAGCAGGTCGAATACATCCACGCGCTGGCGCCCAAAGGCATCCAGCTGCAGCCAGGTTTCACGCTCGACGCCAAGCGCGAGCGAATCGGGGAGTTCGCGCTGCACCAACGGGGTGGGGCGGCGGACCAGCAGCAGCATGTCCAGCAGCGCCACCGCGCCGATCACTGCGCCGGTGACGGCCCATGGCAGCTGCGGCAGGTAGTGCAGCGCCACCGGGACGCCGAGCAGGCCCCACAGCACCAGCAGGACGATCAGTAGGGGGGCGGGTCTCACGCGGCGGCCCTGGGGTTCGGATGGGGTGGGGCGGTGGGGGTAGTGGAAGCAGGAGCACCCCTCCCCAGCCCTCCCCTACGTGCTTCGCACGCAAGGGAGGGGGCAGGAGCAGGAGCACCCCTCCCCAGCCCTCCCCTGCGTGCTTCGCACGCAAGGGAGGGGGTAGGAGCAGAAGCATCCCTCCCCAGTCCTCCCCTACGTGCTTCGCGCGCAAGGGAGGGGGCAGGAGCAGAAGCATCCCTTTCCAGCCCTCTCCCGCGTGCTTCGCATGCAAGGGAGGGGGCAGGAGCAAGGGCTCCCTGGTGGATGCTTGGGCCTACCGCCTTGTTCACTTGCGCGGAGCCTCCACCTTGGCGAGCAGGGCGGTCAGGGCGTCGTCGGCGGATTGGCCTTCAATCTGCATCTCCGGCGCCAACGCGATGCGGTGGCGCAGCGCCGGCTTTGCGATCTCACGCACGTCATCGGGGGTTACGAAATCGCGGCCGGACAGTACTGCCTGCGCGCGCGCCGCACGCACCAGCGCGATGCTGCCGCGCGGGCCAGCTCCCAGCGCGATGCCCGGCCACTTGCGGGTGGCGGCAACAATGCGCACCGCGTAGTCGATCACCTGCGGATCAACAGTGATTGCCGCCACCGCCTTCTGCAGCTCGACCACGTCGGCACCACTGAGCACGCGCGGAACCTGGCTGAGATTGAAGTCGCTGGCGGTGCGGCCCGTGGTGATGGCCTGCACCATCTGCTTTTCGTCCTCCAGCTGCGGGTAGTCGATCAACACCTTCAGCAGGAAGCGGTCGAGCTGGGCTTCGGGCAGCGGGTAGGTGCCTTCCTGTTCCACCGGGTTCTGCGTGGCCAGGGTCAGGAACGGCGGGGTCAGCGCGAAGCCCTTGCCCTCGATGGTGACCTGGCCTTCCTGCATTACTTCCAGCAGCGCCGACTGGGTCTTGGCCGGTGCCCGGTTGATCTCGTCGGCCAGCAGCAGATTGGTGAACACCGGGCCGCGGCGGATCTTGAAGCTCTCGGTCTTGGGGTCATAGACCGCGTGGCCGCTGACGTCGCTGGGCATCAGGTCAGGGGTGAACTGCACGCGCGCATAGTCCAGCTCCAGCGCCTGTGCCAGCGCCCGTACCAGCAGGGTCTTGCCCAGGCCCGGCACACCCTCGATCAGCACGTGGCCACCGGCCAGCAAGGCGATCAGGATCTGGTCGAGTACATCGGTCTGGCCGATGAAGGCCTGGCCAACGGCATCGCGGATGCGTTCCACGCGTTCGATCAGCGCCGTATTGCCGGGGCCTGCGGCAGGCACGGGCGCGGCAGCGGGGGCCGGCGCGGTAGCGGGCAGGTCGGGTGGGGTTGGCAGGTCGGTCATAGCTGGTTTCTCATCTGGATGAGGAGACGGATGCGCTCACGCAGGGCGGTGTCGTCGCGCGAAGGTGGAACCTGCAGCGCGGCTTTCACCCGCGCCACGGGCCATTGCAGGTGGTCGGCGATAGCCTGGGCCTGGCTGTCGCCACTGAGTGCGGCGGCTACCGGTGCACGCAGCCGCAGGCGCTTGAGGAAGGTCTGGCGCACCGCGTCGTACAGCAGCGGTGCCTTGCCATGGCGGTGCAGGTGCTCGCCGCTGGCGCGCACGTGCTCCAGCAGCGAGCGGCGGTCGCCGCGCGGGGAGGGCAGTTCCGCCCCGAAACGCTGGCAGCGCATCCACAGCCAGCCCAGCAGGGCCAGCAACAGCGGTACCCAGATCGGCCAGCCGCGCTTGTAGATGGTCTTCCACAGCGACGGCATCTCCATCGCGTAGATGAGGTAGGTGGTGCCCTTGCCGTAGTTGGGCGCCAGCAGCAGGCGGGTGAGATCGCGGTGCGGTACGTCGCGCAGGCCGGTGTCGTACTCGTTCTTGCCGTTGAGCAGGAAATCCATCTGCGCCAGCACGTCTACCCGCCCCAGCCCGTAGCGCAGCCGGGCCCAGGCCAGCGTGTCATCCTGCGCATCGCCCCAGCGACGTTCGCTGCGGGTGCTGCCATCAAGGCGGAAGCGATTGCCCTGGCAGAACTCCTGGTGTGGTTCCTGGCCGGGCACGTTCCAGTGCTGGCAACGGGCATCGACATCGCTGGGCACCACCCCCAACCGGGGCAGCAAGCCGGTGTCCTCGCTGTCGGTGTCCTCATCCGCTGCGGGTGCGCGGAGCAGCAGGTGGCCGCCAAACTCAACCCAGTCCAACAGTCCCTCGACCTGCGCCGGGCTGAGTTTGCGCGGGTCATCCAGCATCAATACGGTGTCGCCCGGCTGCAGGCCAGTGGTGGCCAGGTTGAGCTGGCGCTGGGTTTCGGCCTTGTTGCCGTCGCGGCGCAGGGTTTCGCGCAGTGCGAACAGGTCGTTGTAGGTGGGCTCACCGTAGGCCGGCAAAGGCACCTGCCGGCTTACCCGCTCGTAGTTGTGCAGAAACCACACCAACACCACCGCCCCCAGCAGCAGCGCCAGCACGGCGATCAGCGCGTTGCGTACGCGCGGGCTCATGCCGGCCACCCGAAATGCTGGTGCAGGGACGCGGCAAGCGCATCGAACTCGGCATCGCTGGGCAGGCGCCCGGCATAGGCGGCGTACTGCCAGGTGCGCACCATCTGCCCGAACAGCTCCCGGTCCTGCTCACGCGGCATGCGCCGCGACGCCCGCAGGCATTGTGCTTCGGTGGCGCCGGGCGGCAGCAGTACATCGGCGCGTTGCACCAGCACTTCCACCGAGGCGCGGTACAACAGCGCCAGTGCATGCCGGGGCTTGCCCTCACGCCACAGGCGGCGGGCACTGCCCAGGATATCCGGTGGCAGCACCTCGGGCAGCTGCAGCACCTCCTGGGTCACCGGGGACTCTTCGCTGCGCTGGCGCTTGCCGGTGCCGCGCAGCCAGGGCAGCCACCAGCGGGCGGTCAGCAGCAGTGCCAGCACCACGATACCCAGCACGATCCACAGGATGCTTTCGCTGATCAACGCCAGCAGCTTGCCGATGGCCTCCAGCGGCAGCTGCGGCAGGTCAGGTGCGTTCTTGTCCTGCTCCTCCTCCGCCTTTTTCTGCCATTGGGTGACGGTGCGCTGGGCGCCCAGCTGCGGATCTTCGTAGGCGCGTGCGGCGGCCTGGCGGAAACCGGCGGTGTCGGCATCGCTGGGCCCGAACACGGTCTGCGGGCTGTCGGCCACCGGTGGTGCGGTCTTGTGGTTGGCATGCGCGGTGGCAGTACCGTCGGCTTGTTGTGCCTGCACCGGCAGCGCCATCGGTGCCAGCAAGGCCATCACCAGCGCCAGCTTGGCCAAGCGTTCACGCAGGCGGCGGAAGGCGATTTCCACGTCCCAGGCTTCCAGCTGGGTGCGGCGGTTGAGGTACAGGCCAAAACCGGCGCCGCTGTAGAACGGACCGATCACGCTCATCGCAACCAGCGACAGCAGGTTGAAGCCCACCCAGGCCCAGGCCGGTGTTTCATCGCCGATCAGCGACCAGGCTGCGCGCAGTGATTCGGACAGCAGGTCCAGCGGCACGAACATGAAGATCAGCGAGACGCCGGCCAATTGCAGCATCAGTTCAAAGTGGAAGCAGACCCAGGTGAGCATGGCCGCATGGCCATAGCTGGCATTGCCCAGGGCGCCGCGCCGCGCCCGCCGCAGGGCAGGGTCGCCACCTTCCAGCAGGTCCACCGGCATCAGCAGCGAGCGCGCCGGGCTGAGCCGGCGCCAGGTCAGGTAGGCAAGCAATCCACGCCAGCCCCAACGCAGCTGGGCACGCAGGGTATCGGCGGTGCCGGGCTCGGCACCAAAGGCCCCGCGCGAGATCACATACAGCGGAATGCGCTCCAACGCCGGCTTCAACCACCACATCAGCATGGCCGGCAGCAGGAAGTTGTCCAGCCACCAGCCACCGAGATTGAGCAGCGCGAACAGCGGCAACGCCACCAGCAGCCAGGGCTTCCAGATGGCGCGCGCGTGGCGGCGGACCAGCGCGGTCCCCAGCTCCATGGCTTCCCATTGCGAGCGCGCGCGCAGCACCACATCCAGTTGGTCAATGCGCATGGCCGCCCCCGCGCCCACCGCGCCACAGCCAGCCCAGCACCAGCAGCCACAACACCGCCGACACCGCCAGCTTGCCCCACATCGGCACCCAGGCAATCGACGACCAGAACGCCTCGATGAAGGCCGCCACCAACAGCATGAAGGCCACGCCCAGGCACAGCCTTGCCCCTATCCGGCCGCCTTCCACCAGCGCGTCGACGCGCCGCATGCGGCCCGGTGCCAGCAGGCGCAGGCCCAACTGCAGCCCGGCACCGCCGGCAATGACGATGGCGGTCAGCTCGAAGGGCGCATGGCCAACCACGAAACGCCAGAACGGTTCGCCATAGCCGGCCTGTTGCAGGTGGCCCGCCACCGCGCCGATGGTGATGCCGTTGAACACCAGCACCAGGATGGTGCCGATGCCGGCCACCAGGCCGCTGGCAAAGGTGCGCAGGCCGATGCTGATGTTGTTCATGATGTAGTGGCCGAACATCGCCCAGTCGGTACCGCTGTCGCGGCCCAGGCTGTCGGCGTTGGGGTCGTACATCTTTTCCATCTGTGTGATCTGCGAAGGCTCCAGCAGCAGGTGCACCAGTTCGGGCTTGTACTGCAGCAGCACGAAAATACCGACCAACGGCAGCACGAACAGGGCGCAGGCCGCCCACATCGACGCGGCCTGGCTGCGCACCGCCAGCGGGAAATCGGCAAACAGGAATTCCACCGCGCGCTGCCAGCGTGGCGTGGGCGTGCGATAGAGCAGGTTGTGGCCGCGTTGCATCAGCTGTTGCAGGTGTTCCACCAGCTGCGGGCTGTAGCCGCGGTGCTGGGCCAATGCCAGCTGCTGGCAGAGCCGCCGGTAGCGCTGCGGGATGGTTTCATCGCCCGGCAGGTCGGCCGATGGGGTGGTCTTCCTGCTGCGTTGCTCACCGCGTTGCTGCAGCCAGTTCTCGAACTGCTGCCACTCCTGCTGGTAACGGGTAACGAACTGTTCCTGTCTCATCGCCGCCCCAGCAGCCAGTTGGCCATCGCATACAGGCGCAGCACGCCGGTCTGGCCGCGGTCCTGGCTGAGCCCGCTGGCGATGTCGGCCAGCTCCTGCTGGCGCGCCGACGACAGAGCGGGCGCGCGCTCGGCAAAGGCGATCAGCGCGATCTGCTCGTTGGGCTGCAGGGCCAGCGGGGGTGCCAGTACGGTGTCGATACGCGCCGGCGCGGTGGCCGCGCGCGGGGGGGTATGGACCACCAGCGAGCCGGCCACCAGATCCCCCAGACGGCGCCCATGCGCATCGCACAGGCAGCTGACCAGCCCCGCCGCATAGCCGAACGGCAGCATGTCCACGGTGCGCAGCAGGTTGCGGACGATGGCCTGCAGCCAGCCCAGCGGCGCGCCGTCACGGGCGACCACGCGCAGCCCCAGCGCACGTTTGCCCAGGGTGCGGCCCCAACAGACCTCCAGCACGATGGGGTAGGCCCAGAACATCAGGAACATCAGCCCCAGATACAGCCCCTTGCCCAGGCCACCCAGGGGAATCAGCAAGGGGCTCATCAGCGCCAGCGCGCCGAAACGGATGATCAGGTCGATCAGCCAGGCCAGCGCCCGCGGCACCGGCCCGGCGGCCGGCAGCTGCAGCGGCACGCCTTCGGGGGTGATGACCTCGCGGTAGGTATCCAGCATCGGCCGCGCTGCCGTCATTGCGGGCATTCCGGATAGGCGCGGTGGCGGTGGAGGGCCCGGTTTCCCGTCCGGGCGGCAGCCTGGGGCATGCGTGTCTCTGTCACATCCTTAGTCAGAGTGCTGACTGTAACGGGGGGCAAGGTGAAAACCCAGCGTGCTCAGTGCACGGTGGGCTTGTTCTTGCGCTTGCCAAACAGCTTGCCCAGCGATCCACCCAGCGCCACCAGGCCTATCAGCAGCAGCTTCCAGGATTTGGCCAGCACCAGCCCAAGCTTGGTAAACAGGCCGGCCTTGGCCGCCAGCCCGCCGCCGATCAACGAGGCCACGCCATACGCGGCGATCTTGTCGGTGCGGGGGTTGTGGTCGGCGTAACGCGCGCCGCGGTCGAATTCCGTCATCGGCAACAGACGGTCCATGCCGGCGCGCACCGCCCCCAGGCTGTTCATCCCGGAGACTGCGTTCAGGCTGAGATAGCCGTGCCGCCCGAGCACGCGGATGTCGTAGTTGAGGGTATGGCTGGCCTGGTCGTTGAACGCCAGTTCGCGGGCCCAGTACAGCTTCTTGCTGCCTGCGTCGTAGCGCGGTGGCACCGCCCAGCCCACTAGTTGCAGCGAACCATAGCCGGCCTTGACGCGCTCGGGGTTGGCGTCGCTGATTTCCTCCTGCATGGTCTGCAGCAGCTCGCGGTAGTCGATCTTGCTGGCATCTTCGTCCGGGACATAACCATCGTCCGCATAGGTGACCACCACCGCCCAGCTGTCCTCGTCGGTCAGCGCGGGGCTGCGCGGGACGATCATGCCCAGCACGCTCTCATCCGGTGGATTGCCCCAGAGATCTTCCAGCACGCGGCGCGCATCCGCTTGGTCGAGGTAGCGGAACTCATCGTCCAGGTTGAAATGCGCCTTGGCCTGTCCAACGGTGATCGTGCCGTGGCGGTAGTCCAGGGATTGCACGAACTGCTCGGCGGTCATGCCGGCTTCTTCTTCAGCAGCGTTTGCAGCGGGTGCTACCAGAACGGCTACGCCGGCCGCCAAGGCCAGCGCAAAGGATTTCAGCGACATCATGTCTTATCCTCACAGAAGGCGTCCCCACGCCCAGACCGGCAGTGTGCGTCAGTGCGCTGCCACCGGCAATGTCTGGGCGGATCAGCCGGGCATGGCGCGGTACTGGTCCTTTACGCGGACATAGTGATCGGCCGAATAGCGCAGGCCCTCGATGTCTTTTTCGGTGAGTTCGCGCATCAACCGGGCCGGGTTGCCGGCCCACAGCTGGCCGCTCTTCACGCGTTTGCCGGGGCCGATGACCGCGCCGGCAGCGATGAAGGCATTGGCTTCGATCACCGCGCCATCGAGGATGCAGGCGCCCATGCCGATCAGGCAGTAATCGCCGATGGTGCAGGCATGGATGATGCAGCCATGGCCGACGGTGACCCCTTCGCCGATGAGCGTGGGGAAGCCACCCTTGTTGTAGGGGCTGTCATGGCTGACATGGATGATGGTGCCGTCCTGCACATTGGTACGCGCACCGATGCGGACGTAATTCACATCACCGCGGATCACCGTGCCCGGCCACACCGAGGCATCGTCACCGATGTGTACGTCACCGATGATGGTGCAGGCCTCGTCGATATAGACGCGCTCGCCGAGGGTGGGGGTTTTGTCCAGGAAGGGGCGGAGTGCGGGCATGGGAGAGTGGGGTGCTGTTGGATGGTTGCATCATAGCGTTATGCCTTGTTGCAGGTCTCAACGCGGCGCATGCCTGGCCAGCATCGATCTGAAAAGCTCGTCCAGCGCAGCCGCGTCCCCCTGCCCTGCACCCAGTTGCGGTGCAGCGTTGGTGCGACGCTCCAGTTCCATGTCGATGAAGTCGCTGATCGCGGAGATGCGCGGGCCATCAGCTACTTCTGCGCTACGCCGTTTCGTTTCCAATAGTTGATCTATGGCGGTGCGAACGTGACCGCCAGGAAGCAGGCGGTCGAGCAGGTCCTCGAAAGCCATGGGCGGCGGTGACGGATCGCTTTCGATCCATTGACAGGCCAGCAAGGGGCGCAGCACATACAGGTACTTCTTGGTCCGCACGCGTTCACCCTTGAGATAACCCCGGTGATTTGCGGTCGCCATGTTGAAGTAGTGCCACCAGCTGCCCAACGGCGAATGAAACTGCTGCACTGCGTCCTGTAGCTCGGAAGTGGCCTGTGCGTCACCCCGATAGTGGATAGGGGAGCGCAACCATTCGGACAGGGTAGGGTTGGATTTGGAGACCAGTCGTAGTGCCTTGCGCAGGTCCCAGCCGCTGATATCCAGTTCGTCATCGATGGGTAGCTCGATCACGTCGCGTTGTGCTTCACCAATGCCGGTACGTTCATTGACGCTCAGGTACCAGGATTGCCGGTGCACGTAGATGAAGCGAGCATCGTAGTCACTGTCTGGGGAAGAAAAGCCCCAGCCACGGCTGCCAGATTCGCAGGCCATCAATACACGTACATCGTGCTGGCGTTCAATCTGTTCCAGTGCGGCAAGGACTGCTTGACGCTTTTCCGGTTCGATCGGATGGATATCCATATCCTGTAGTGCCTGTGGTGTGTGGGTTTGCAGTCTAGTTCGATGGCCATGCGCAAGGCACCCCTCCCCAACCCTCCCTCCGCCTTCGGCGCAAGGGGAGGGGCTGGTTGGCGTGTTCTTTCAGATGGGGCAGCGTCGCTTCTGCTCCCTCCCTTTTGCGCAGCAAAGGGGAGGGCCGGGGAGGGGTAGGCTCTTCAAGCTCCAACAACCCCTCCCGAAAATCTCACGCCACCTTGCCGCGGCGTGCCCGTTCCAGGTGCACCAGCAGCAGCGAGATTGCCGCAGGCGTCATGCCGGGGATGCGTTGTGCCTGGCCGATACTCTGCGGGCGCACGCGCTCCAGTTTCTGCAGTGCCTCGGCCGACAAGCCGCGCACCGAGGCGAAGTCGAAGCCTTCGGCGATCACGGTGTTTTCATGGCGCTGCTGGCGTTCGATTTCTTCGCGCTGTCGGTCCAGGTAACCGGCGTACTTGACGCTGATTTCCACCTGCTCGGCCACGCGTGCGTCTTCGACGCCGGGGCCCAGTGACGGCACTTGCATCAACTTGGCGTAGTCCAGCTCGGGGCGCTTGATCAGGTCCAGCACATTGGTTTCGCGGCTGACCGCCACGCCGGTGGTCTCGGCGACTTCGCGGCCCAGGGCATTGCCCGGCGTTGCCCAGATGCCACGCAGGCGTGCGCTCTCGCTGGCAACGGCGGCCTGCTTGGTCTCGAACGCGGCCCAGCGGCGGTCATCGACCAGGCCCAGCTCGCGGCCGGTCGGGGTCAGGCGGGCGTCGGCGTTGTCCTCGCGCAGCTGCAACCGGTACTCGGCGCGGCTGGTGAACATGCGGTACGGCTCGCTGGTGCCATGGGTGATCAGGTCGTCGACCAGCACGCCGATGTAGGCTTCGTCGCGGCGCGGGCACCAGCCGTCCTTGCCCTGCACGAACAGGGCGGCGTTGATACCGGCCAGCAGGCCTTGTGCGCCGGCTTCTTCATAACCGGTGGTGCCGTTGATCTGGCCGGCGAAGAACAGGCCGGCGACCTGGCGGGTCTCCAGCGTGTTCTTCAAGCCGCGCGGATCGAAGAAGTCGTATTCAATGGCGTAACCGGGGCGGGTGATATGCGCCTGCTCGAAACCACGGATGCTGCGTACCAGCTCCAGCTGCACGTCGAACGGCAGCGAGGTGGAGATGCCGTTGGGATAGATCTCGACCACGTCCAGGCCTTCAGGCTCGACGAAGATCTGGTGGCTGTTCTTCTCGGCAAAGCGCACCACCTTGTCCTCGATGGACGGGCAGTAACGCGGGCCGATGCCTTCGATCTGGCCGCTGTACAGCGGCGAGCGGTGCAGCGCGCCACGGATGATGTCGTGGGTGCGCTCGCTGGTATGGGTGATCCAGCAGCTCACCTGCTGTGGGTGCTCGCGGACATCGCCCAGGTAGGACATCACCGGCAGCGGGTCATCGCCGGGCTGCTCGTCCATCACGCTGTAGTCCAGCGAACGGCCGTCGATGCGCGGCGGGGTGCCGGTCTTCAGGCGGTCGATGGCGAACGGGCGCTCGCGCAGGCGTGCGGCCAGGGTGGTCGCCGGCGGGTCACCCATGCGGCCGGCGGTGTACTGGGTTTCACCAATATGGATCTTGCCGGCCAGGAAGGTGCCGGCGGTCAGCACCACTGCCGGGGCATGGAAGGTCAGGCCGGTCTGGGTGATGGCGCCGCGGATGGCGTCGCCGTCGATGATCAGATCATCCACCGCCGCCTGGAACACGGTCAGGTTGGGCTGGGACTCGACGATGCCGCGGATCGCCATGCGGTACAGGTTGCGGTCGGCCTGGCAGCGGGTGGCGCGCACCGCCGGGCCCTTGGAGGCATTGAGGGTGCGCCACTGGATGCCGGCACGGTCGGCGGCATGCGCCATGGCCCCGCCCAGGGCGTCGATTTCCTTGACCAGATGGCCCTTGCCGATGCCGCCGATGGCCGGGTTGCAGCTCATCGCGCCCACGGTTTCGACGTTGTGGGTCAGCAGCAGGGTGCGGGCGCCGCCGCGTGCGGCCGCCAGGGCGGCCTCGGTGCCGGCGTGGCCGCCGCCGATGACGATGACGTCGTAACGGTAGAAGGTGTCGCTCATGGGCGTGAGATTGGTTCGGAAAAGTGTGAAGTCAGTCGCCGGGGTATTTCCCGGTGCAAGCCAGCCGGTTTGCTGATTTTACTGCCAAAGCAAATTTGTTAGCGGTCCACCCTAAAGTTGGCACGCAACCTGCAGTTAATACATTGCACCCAGCGTGGCATGCGACATAGGCGCAACAAGGTCGGAATTGGAACAGGGGCCGACCGAAGCGCACGTTGGGGTAGCAGGGGGCCGGTAGTCGGGGGACTACCGGCCTTGCAGTCAGGCAAGGCCCGCCTTGGCGGGAAAGCGTTAAAAGACAAAGCCCCGGCCTAGGCCGGGGCTTTGTCTTTATTAGGCGCCGATGCCCGACAGGGCCGGAACAGGGGGGATCCAGATTTCCTGACGGACATCGACATTGAGCTGTCGGGTGTTGACCGGTTTGGGTCACTTAGCGACGCAACCGGTCACCCGTGAGGCCAAGCATTGCCTGCATCAAGGGCAAATGCAACCTTTTTATTTCTCCACATTCCTGACTCCGTGACCCGTTCGACTTTGTGACGGCTGTCGGGCAGGGGCCGGGCGGGCCTGTGCGGCCGGCCGCGGCTGGGCCATCGGCCGGGGCTGCATGGCCGGACGTGATGGCATGGCCTGCGGGCGGGGCATGGCACGGGGTTGCTGCATCGCCTGCGGATTGGCGCGCTGCTGTGGGCGCTGCAGGCGGTCCAGGTCACGCCACGGCGACTTGCCGCCGCCGCCATTGACCGGCGGACGCGGACGCGGCCCGTTGCCGTTGTGGTCGTTGTCACCGCCCGGCCGCGGACCGTGCCCATTGCCGTTGCCCGGCGGACGCGGCCCATTGCCATTGTGGTCATGGCCGCCACCCGGGCGCGGGCCATGCCCGTTGCCATTACCTGGCGGGCGCTGACCATGGCCATGCTGCGGCGGACGCGGACGGTAAACCGGACGGTAGCCTGGGTAGCCGTAGCTGCCGTAATAGCCACTGCCGTAGTAAGCGCCACCATAGTAGCCACCGTCATAACCGCCATACGGGTAGCCATAGGGATAGCTGTACTGCACCGACGGCGAGCCATGGTAGTAACCACCCGCCCCACCATCGACGTAGTCATAGGTGGCACAGCCGGACAGGCCAACCAGCAGCCCGGTGGCAATGATGAGTCGCTTGATCATGATGAGTCCCCCCAGTGGGAATGGCATCCAGCTTCGGGCCAATGCATTGAATCGCCCCTTAATTGTTCCGGTTTACCTGAACTGCAGGCATGTGCGCAGATGAGATGGTCCAGGGGCAGGAGCCTAGGCTAACCTTTCACCATGAATGAACTCACCTTGCCCGGCTTTGCCGAGGTGCTGGCCGCCGCGGCGCGCATTGCCTCCCATGCCACGGTCACGCCGGTGCTGCGGTCGCGGGAGCTCGATGCCCTGGCCGGTGCCAGCCTGCATTTCAAGGCCGAGCACCTGCAGCGCAGTGGCGCGTTCAAGTTCCGTGGCGCCTGCAACGCGGTGTGGTCGCTGGATGAAGTGCAGGCGCTGAACGGGGTGGTTACCCATTCTTCCGGCAACCACGGTGCGGCCCTGGCGTTGGCGGCGCGTTCGCGTGGCATCCCCTGCCATGTGGTGGTGCCTGAGGGTGCGGTGGCGGCAAAGCTGGCCAATATCGCCCGGCATGGCGCGCAGCTGTGGCGCTGCGCCCCCACCCAGGCGGCGCGCGAGGCCGAATGTGAACGCATACGCCAGCAGACCGGCGCCGAGCTGGTGCATCCCTACGCCGATGCGCGGGTAATCGTCGGTCAGGGCACGGCGGCGATGGAGCTGATCCGCCAGGCAGGGGCGACCCTGGACGTGCTGGTGGTGCCGGTGGGCGGCGGTGGCCTGGCCAGCGGCAGCCTGTTGGCGATGCAGGCGTTGTTGCCCGATTGCGAACTGATCCTGGCCGAGCCGGCCGGTGCAGCCGATACGGCGCGCTCGCTGGCTGCGGACCGGCGGCAGATCGATTTCGTGCCGGATACCGTGTGCGATGGCCTGCGCGGTGCGCTCGGTGCCCCCAATTTCGCCTTGCTGCGCTCGCATGCGCAGGTCATCACCGTGGAAGATGCCGACACCGTGGCGGCGATGCGCCTGATCTGGCAGGTGATGAAACAGACGGTGGAACCGTCCTCGGCAATCACCCTGGCGGCGGTGCTTGCGCAGCCGCAGCGGTTTGCCGGGCGCACCGTTGGCCTGCTGTTGTCCGGTGGCAATGTCGATCTGGATGCACTGCCGTGGAGCCGGGCATGACGGCAACGCGTGGACGGGTTGGTCTGCTGGGTTGGGTGTGGCGGTTCAGCGTCCTGCTGCTGTTGTGGTTGCTGGGTGTGGCGGCCTGGATCATCTGGGTGGGCGACCGCGACCAGGCCGCACCGGCGGACGCGATCATCGTGCTCGGCGCGGCGGCCTATGACGCCAAGCCTTCACCGGTGTTCGAGGAGCGTATCCGTCACGGCCTGGACCTGTACCGGCAGGGCTATGCGCCCAAGCTGATCTTCACTGGTGGCTTTGGTGGCGCGCGCGCGCGCTTCTCCGAGTCACAGGTGGCGCGGCGTTATGCCCTGAAGCAGAAGATCCCTGCCGATGCCATCCTCATTGAGACCAAGTCACGCACCACCCGCCAGAACCTGGTGGAAGCCAAGGTGCTGATGAAACAGAACGACCTGCACAAGGTGATCGTGGTCAGCGACCCGTTGCACATGGCGCGCGCGCTGCGCCTGTCACAGGAGCTGGGCATCGATGCGTTGGCCTCGTCCACACCGAGCACGCGTTTCCGCAGCTTCCACACCAGTTGGCGTTTCCTGGTGCAGGAGGTCTACTTTTTCCACCGCGACCTGTTTTCCAAAGGCGCGTGAGTCGTTTGCGAGGGTTACATGGACCACACTGAAGTCAGCCCGCGGCGCCGCGCCATGGTGCTCATCCACGCGTACTACGAGGCGTTCAACCGTGGCGACTGGGTTGGCATGCTGGCCTGCCTGGACGAGGACGTGGTGCATGACCTCAACCAGGGTGCGCGCGAGCACGGCCGCGAGGCGTTTGCGGCCTTCCTGCAGCGCATGGAGGCCAGCTACCGCGAGCAGTTGCGCGATGTGGTGGTCATGGCCGATGACAGTGGCAACCGTGCCGCCGCCGAGTACGTGGTGCACGGTGAGTACCACCATACCGACGAGGGCCTGCCGCCCGCCCGTGGGCAGCGCTATGTGCTGCCGGGGGGCGCATTCTTCGATGTGCGCGACGGCCTGATCACGCGGGTGAGCAATTACTACAACCTGCAGGATTGGATCGTGCAGGTGGGCGGCTGAGCAACACCCTCCGGGTAGGGGGGGGGCGAAGGCTCGGCATGCAAGCCGCTTTGGCTCCTCCCTTCTGCGTAACAAAGGGGGAAGCCCTGTTTGCACGCCACCGGCGTGCGGCCTGATGAACGACCGGAGGCCATGCCTCCGGACCGAGTGGGCCGGGGAGGATGAAACCCGTGGTGTGCGCCGCCCCCGACAGGTGCTGGCAGCTCAGGCCTTGGGTTTGCGTCGGATCGGGATCGACGCCAGCGGCACGCTGGCCACGTCGTGGCCATGCTCGCGGATCGGCGCGCCCGGCTCCGGCGCCCAGGCGTGGGCGTAGATCACTTCCCAACTGCTCGGCAGCTTGCCGTCCGTGCGGCGCAGCGGCTCATAAGCGGCCTGCGCCGCCGCCAGGCGGCCGCGCCCGGTGAGGGTATGGCGGCGGTCGTGCATGGCGTTGGTGGCGCCGATGGCCTTGAGCTCGCGCATCAACGCAGGCAGGTCGTCGTAGGTAAGGGTGAACATGTCGCGGTCCAGCACCGGATCGCGGAAGCCGGCTGCCAGCAGCGCGTCACCGAACTGAGCGATCTGCACGAAGCGGCTGACATGCGCGGTGTCGTCGGCCTGGGCGAAGGCGGCGCGCAGCTCCACCAGCGTGTCGTGGCCAAAGGTGGAACAGACCAGCAGGCCGCCGGGTTTGAGCACGCGGCGGAAACCGGCAAACACCGCCGGCAGGTCTTCCACCCATTGCAGGCACAGGTTGCTGAAAATCACATCCACGCTGTTGTCGGCCAGCGGCAGTGCCCGGGCATCGGCACATACGCGCGAAAACGGCCGCCACCAGCCGGCCTGCTTCTTTGCTTCCACCAGCATCGGCTGGGCCAGGTCCAGCGCGATCACCTGCGCCTTGGGCCAGCGCTTCTTCATGGCTGCGCTGGAATGGCCGGGGCCGCTGCCAACGTCCAGCACCACCTGCGGTTGCCGGTCCTCCAGGTAATCCAGCGATTCGAGCAGGCGCTTGGCCACTTCCTGCTGCAGGACGGCGGCGGCGTGGTAGCTGGAGGCGGCGCGCGCGAAGGCGCGGCGGACGTGGTTGCGATCAAACAGGGAAGACATGGCAGGTACGCAGTGGAAGGTCAGAAGGTGCCCGGGTAGGCGCCGCCGTCGATCAGCAGGTTCTGCCCGGTGATGTAGCCGGCGTGCACGCTGCACAGGAAGGCGCAGGCGGCGCCGAATTCGTCCGCCGTACCGAAGCGGCCAGCAGGGATGGCGGCGCGGCGGCGTGCAGCCACCTCGTCCAGAGGCTGCTGCAGCTTGCGCGCACTGGCGTCCAGCGTGCCGCGCAGGCGATCGGTGTCGAACGCGCCCGGCAACAGGTTGTTGAGGGTGACGTTGCGCGCCAGGTGGGTGCGGGCGACCCCGGCGACAAAGCCGGTCAGGCCGGAACGGGCGCCGTTGGACAGGCCCAGGATGTCGATCGGGGCCTTCACCGAGCTGGAGGTGATGTTGACCACGCGGCCATAGCCACGCGCGGCCATGGCGTCGACGGTGGCGCGGATCAGCTCGATCGGGGTGAGCATGTTGGCTTCTACCGCCGCCAACCACTGTTCGCGTTCCCAGTCGCGGAAATCGCCCGGCGGCGGGCCACCGGCGTTGTTGACCAGGATGTCGACCTGCGGACAGGCGGCCAGCGCGGCGGCACGGCCGTCGGCGGTGGTGATGTCGGCGGCCACGCTGCGCACCTCGGCAGCGCCCGGCAGGGCGCGCAGTTCGTCTGCGGCGGCCGCCAGTGCGTCGGCACCACGGGCGACGATGACGATGTTCACGCCCTCGCGTGCCAGCGCTCGCGCACAGCCCAGCCCCAGCCCCTTGCTGGCGGCGCAGACCAGCGCCCAGCGCCCGGCGATTCCAAGATCCATCGGCTCAAGCCTCGTGCGGTGTGTGGGTGCACATGATCGGTGATGCGCTGCCGTGCTGCCTGAAAAGGCTCACGCGCAGCCCGCAACGAACTGTTGCAGCAGCCCGGCGACCTGGTCGGCGTGGCCCAGGAACGGTGCGTGGCCGCCGCCGTCGATGGTGTGGGCGGCATGCAGGCCGGCCGGGGCCAGGCCGGCGGCGCTGTGCATGGCGCGGGCCGGCACCAGCCGGTCGCGTTGGCCGCCGATCCACAGGCCCGGCTTGTGCAGGCCGGGCAGGGCGCCGCGCAGGTCGCTGCGCTCCAGCAGGGCCAGGCCTTCGTGCAGGGCGCGCGGGGCGGGCTCGCCGCGTTCGACCAGGGCATCGCGCAGGGTGCGCAGCTCGCTGCGGGCATGCTGCGAGCCCATCACGTCCAGGGCGAGGAAGCGTTCCAGGGTGCCGCGGTAGTCCTGCTCAAGGTCACGGCCGAATTGCTCGAACACCGCAGTCTCCACGGCATCGGGCCAGTCGCTGTCGCGCACGAAGCGCGGCGTGGCGGCCAGCATCGCCAGCCCACGCACCTGTGGCAGCGTGGCAGCGGCATGCAGGGCCACCAACCCGCCCAGCGACCAGCCACACCACACCGCGGCCGGGGTGGCGCTGGCGATGGCATTGACCAAGTAGGGCAGGCGCAACGGGGTGGCATCGTCGCGGCTGTGGCCGTGCCCGGGCAGGTCGACCACATGCAGTTCGTAGTGCGGTGCCAAACGCTCGACCAGTGGCGCGAAGATGCCGCCATGCAATGCCCAGCCGTGGATCAGGACCAGGGCCGGCCCGCTGCCGGTGACGTGGATATGCATGGCTACAACCGGTTCTCAGGCAACAGTGTTCAGGGACTTCTGGTACAGCACCACGTCACGCGCGCTGGCGATGGCCTCGACCAGCGCCTTGACCTGGTCCACGGTGTGCAGCGCCGACAGGGTGACGCGCAGGCGGGCCTTGCCTTCGGGCACGGTCGGCGGACGGATGGCGCTGACCAGGAAGCCGGATTGCTCCAGCGTCGCCGACAGCGCCATCACCGTGGTCTCGTCGCCGCACAGCAGCGGTTGGATCGGGGTTTCCGAGGCCATCAGCTCCAGGCCGTGGCGGCGTGCGCCCTCGCGGAACGCGCCGATCAGTTCGGTCAGCTTGTCGCGGCGCCAGTGGTCACGGCGCGCCAGCTTCACCGCGGCCAGCGAGGCGGCGGCCTGTGCCGGCGGCAGGGCGGTGGTGTAGATGTAGGGGCGGGCGGTTTCGGCCAGGTGCTGGATCAGGGCTTCCTCGCCGACCACCACCGCGCCATGGCCGCCCAGCGCCTTGCTCAGCGTCAGCAACTGCAGCGGTACTTCGTTCACGCCCAGGCCGGCATCGGCCACGCAGCCGCGGCCGTGTTCGCCGACCACGCCAATGCCATGGGCGTCGTCCACATAGAACAGCGCCTCCTGCATGCGTGCCACCAGCGCCAGCGAGCGCAGCGGGGCGATGTCGCCATCCATGCTGAAGATACCGTCGGTGACCAGCATGGCGGCGCCGTCGCCGCTGTTCTTGAGCTGGCGCATGGCGCCTTCGCTGTCCAGGTGCGGATAGCGACGCAGGCGGCAACCGGCCAGGCGAGTGGCGTCGAGCAGGCTGGCGTGGTTCAGGCGATCCTGCACGCAGACGTCGCTTTCCTCGCTGAGCAGGGCCTGCTGCACGGCCAGGTTGGCCATGAACCCGCTGTCGAACAGCAGGGCACGCGGGTAGCCCAGCCAGTCGGCCATTTCCTGCTCCAACTGCTGGTGCAGGCTGTGGTGGCCGCAGACCAGGTGCGAGGCGGTGCTGCCGGCGCCTTCGCGGCTGGCGGCGTCCTGCAGGGCGGCAACCACTTCGAACTGCTGCGACAGGCCCAGGTAGTCGTTGCTGCAGAAGCCGGTCAGCCAACGTCCGTCCACTTCCAGGCGCACACCATCGCGGCGGTTGATGGTGCGCCGGGTGCGGATGCGGCCCTGCGCAAGCCGGAGCTTGCGCTGGTCTTGGATGCGGTCGTGGATATCAGGACGGGCCATGGCAGTGATTCATGGTCTGGCGGCCGACTAGCGTACCCGGTTGCCTGTGAGAATTCCCGGCAGCCGTTGGCTGTACGGGGCTCAGGCGCTACGGGCGCAGGCCGGGGCGATGTCCAGGTGCACGGTGCCGGGGTGGTCATGGCCATCGGCATCCACTTCCACCTGCATGGGTTGGATACCCAGGCGGTTGAACAGGGCCTGGTCACGCTTGGTGTCCGGGTTGCCGGTAGTCAGCAGCTTCTCGCCATAGAAGATGGAGTTGGCACCGGCGAGGAAGCACAGCGCCTGCAGCTCGTCGCTCATGCTTTCACGCCCGGCCGACAGCCGCACCATCGAGCGCGGCATGGTTATGCGGGCAACCGCGATCATGCGCACGAACTCGAACGGGTCCAGCTCGGCACTGCCGTGCAGCGGGGTGCCGGCCACCTGCACCAGGCGGTTGATCGGCACCGAATCCGGATGCGCCGGCAGGTTGGCCAGGGCCTGCAGCAGGCCGGCGCGGTGCTCGCGGGTTTCGCCCATGCCGACGATGCCGCCGCAGCAGGTCTTCATGCCGGCGTTGCGTACGTGTTCCAGCGTATCCAGACGGTCCTGGTACTGGCGGGTGTGGATGATGGAGTCGTAGTAATCCGGCGCGGTGTCCAGATTGTGGTTGTAGTAGTCCAGGCCGGCGTCCTTCAGTGCCTGCGCCTGGTGGCCTTCGAGCATGCCCAGGGTGGCGCAGGTCTCCAGGCCCAGCGACTTCACCTCGCGGATCATCGCCGCCACCTTGGGGATGTCGCGGTCCTTGGGCGAGCGCCAGGCCGCACCCATGCAGAAACGCGAGGCGCCGGCCTGCTTGGCGGCGCGGGCACGGGCCACCACGCTGTCGGTGTCCATCAGCTTCTGTGCGTCGACGCCGGTGTCATAGCGCTGGGCCTGCGGGCAGTAAGCGCAGTCTTCCGGGCAGCCGCCGGTCTTGACCGAGAGCAGGGTCGAGACCTGCACCTGGGCTGGATCGAAGTGCTGGCGGTGCACGTTGGCGGCCATGTGCAGCAGTTCGGGGAAGGGCAGTGCAAACAGCGCCAGCAGTTCTTCGCGGTTCCAGTCGTGGCGGATGACAGCAGACATCGGTGTTACCTGAGGGTTGCGACTACGGAAGCGGCGCAGTCTGGTCAGCATGAACCGCTCTGTCAACCTCTGGGAACCTAACTTGGTTTACGGCGTCGGCGCGCGTCTGTCGCAGCTGCTGTTTCCGCCGCGATGCCTGTTGTGCGGGGAATCGGGTGCGCAGGGCCGCGACCTGTGCGCAGCCTGTGCGGCCGACCTGCCCTGGATGGAAGCGGCTTGCCTGCGCTGCGCCTTGCCGTTGCCGGCCGACGAGGTCGCTGGTGTCTGTGGCGCCTGCCAACGCGGCCGGTCGCCACTGCAGCAGGTGCGGGCGGCGTTCCTGTACCAGCCGCCGCTGAACGCCCTGGTGCTGCGCTTCAAGTTCCACCGCGACCTGTCGGCCGGCCGCCTGCTGGCAGCGCTGATGGTGCAGGCGCTGGCCGCGGCGGAGCGACCGCAGGCCCTGGTGCCGGTGTCGCTGCATCTGGCGCGGCTGCGCGAGCGCGGTTACGACCAGGCGCTGGAGCTGGCCAAGCCGCTGGCACGCGCGCTGCAGCTGCCGCTGTGCAAGGGGCTGCACCGCCGCCACGCCACCGCGCCGCAGTCCGAATTGGACCAGGCCGCGCGCCGCCGCAACCTGCGTGCTGCTTTCATTGCCGGCGGCGCGCTACCCGCACATGTGGCACTCGTGGACGATGTGATGACCACCGGCGCCACCCTGCAGGCGGCCGCCTGGGCGCTGCGCCGGGCCGGTGTGCAGCGGGTGGATGCCTGGGTGGCCGCACGGGTGCCCTGAGCGGGGACAGGCTGGGGCCTGCATTGATCATGCGCATGCCATTGCCATGCGACACGGCCTAGACTGACGGTGACAGGGCGCTTCTATTTCGTTCAAAGGAGACTGCAATGGGTACATCCCCGATTTTTCCGGCCGGCTCGCTGTTTGGCAGCCTGGCGCGCAACTGGTGGGTGGTTTTGCTGTTCGGCCTGCTGGCCATCGTGTTCGGCGTGCTGACGGTGATGTCGCCGGTGCGCACTGCCGCGCTGTTGGCGATGTGGCTTGGCGTCATGGCCCTGGTCGAGGGCGTGGTGGTGCTGGTGGCCGCATTCAGCGGTTCGGCCCCGGTATCGCGCGGCTGGGCGGTGTTCTATGCGCTGGTATCGATCGCGTTCGGTGTGCTGGCGCTGATCAATCCGCTGGCAACGGCCAGTGTGCTGCTGCTGTTCCTGGCCGCATGGCTGGTGGTTGGTGGCATCTACCGCATCATTTTCGCCATCCGCGTGCGCAAGCAGATCCGCGGCGAGTGGATGCTGGTGCTCAGCGGGCTGCTGGCGGTGGCCTTAGGCGTGATGTTCGCCCTCAACCCCTTGTCGGGCCTGATCGTGACTTCGTTGTGGATCGGTGTGCTGGCGCTGGTATATGGCGTGCTGCAGGTGATTGCGGCGTTCCGGCTGCGCTCGCTGGGCAAGTCTGCCGGCGCGATGTGATCACCGGGTGGTAGTGCCGAGCCATGCGCGGCAAGGCATTCCCGGCAAGGCCCCAGCGCAGCATGGCTGCGCTCTACCCAGGCCAGACAAAAGCGGCCCGCATTGCGGGCCGCTTTTTGTTCACTCCAGGTACTGGCTGGCGACGATGCCGGCAAACAGCACCGCACCGACCCAGTTGTTGTGCAGGAAAGCCTTGAAGCAGGGCTCACGCTCGCGGTCGCGGCACAGCCAGAATTCGTAGACCACCAATGCCATCGCCACGGCGATGCCGGTCCAATAGGCCCAGCCCAGGCCCGCGCGCTGCCCTGCCAATGCCATCGCGCCGAAGAACAGGGCATACAGGATGGCCTGGATCACCAGGTCCAGATCGCCGAACAGGATGGCGGTGGAGTGTGAACCGACCTTCAGGTCGTCGTCGCGGTCGACCATGGCGTACCAGGTGTCATAGGCGGTGGACCAGAGGATGTTGGCGGCGTACAGCACCCAGCCCAGCGGCGGCACCTCACCCTGGATGGCCGCAAACGCCATCGGAATACCCCAGCCAAAGGCCATGCCCAGATAGACCTGCGGCAGGTGGGTGTAGCGCTTGAGGTACGGGTAGCTGGCGGCCAGGAATACGCCGATGAAGCTCAGGCCGATGGTCAGGGCATTCAGGGTCAGCACCAGCGCGAATGCCACCAGCATCAAGCCGGCGAACAGGGCCAGCGCCTCGCGCCCGGACACCGCGCCGGTGGCCAGCGGCCGTTCCTTGGTGCGCTTGACGTGCGGGTCCAGCCAGCGGTCGGCGTAGTCGTTGATCACGCAGCCGGCCGAGCGGGTCAGCCAGACCCCGGCGGTGAACACAAACAGCGTCCACAGCGGCGGCATGCCGTCGGCGGCCAGCCACAGCGCCCACCAGGTGGGCCAGAGCAGCAGCAAGGTGCCGATCGGGCGGTCGGCGCGCATCAACTTCCAGTAGTGCCCGAGCCGCGAACGGAGGTCTGCGGCCGGCGGTGTAGTAGTGGGGTGCTTCATGCCCTAAAGGTTACCAGTTGGGTGGACATGGCTTGCGAATTTGCCAGGGGGGCAGACCTGCGGCACATTTTGCCGTTAGAATGCGCGTCCGCCCGGCTTGGCCGTGCGGATCACAATGCGCCCGTAGCTCAGCCGGATAGAGTAGTGGCTTCCGAAGCCATTGGTCGGGGGTTCGAATCCCTCCGGGCGCGCCAATAAAATCAATGATTTACATTGAATTCTTGGGCTTTCTAATGGCACTCGTAAGTCCTGTGCCCATTCTGTGCCCACTTTGTGCCCAGCCTTTTTGGGTCAACTCCAAGGCGTGAGTAGAAGCCTCCGTGCCCCGTCTGGAAGACATGTAGGCACCTGACAACTGCACCGCGTGTGGTTCCGTGACCTCTACGGATCAGGTTGGTGGACTTGGCTAAAGCCTCGGGGTCTTTGGCTGGATGGCTCGATCGCCGGCGATGCTCGTCGCCTTTGATCTGACGCAAATTGCGGCCAAGGAGTGACCCGCGGTCACTGTCCTTCAGTTTCGACGTACATCAGCAATTCCCCTGGCTGACAAGCAAAGTACTTGCAGAGTTTGTCGATGACTTCGGTTCCGATGTTTGCACCGGGCTGATTTGCCATTTTCGACAGAGTCGCCCGATGGATGCCGGTCGCTTCGGCAACTTCTGTGAGCGGAACGACGCGGCGCTCCTTGAATGCCTTGTCTGCGATTAGTTCTGTCAGGCGAAATCGAATCATTATGAATATTAAGTGAATATCGTCGCCTACCGGCGACGTTTGATGTTGACTGTCGACGTGTGTCGTCTATTATTGCCAGCAAGCGTCGCTTATGAGCGACACATGTTGACGATAAAGGACAAGGAAAGCGCGATGCAAACTTACATCACCACCGAAGAACTAGCCAGCCGGATCCATTACGACGCCAGGACAATTCGAAATCGTCTCAAGGACAGCGTCCTGCTAGAGGGTGTTCACTACATTCGTCCTTTTGGGGGACGAAAGTTGTTGTTCCTTTGGGAGGCCATCGAGCGCGATATCGGCAAAGCCTCGGCAGCCATCAGCCCGCGTATCCCAATGGCTAATGGTGGGGTCGCTCATGGCTAGTATTCGAGCACGTGCTGAGTCCAGCTGCCTGTTTCTTGATTTCAGGTACCGCGGTGTTCGTTGCCGAGAGCAAACGGCCCTGCAGGACACTCCCGCCAATCGCCGCACTTTGGAAACATTTGCCAATCGCATCAAGCGCGAGATGGCCAAGGGAACCTTCCAGTACCGCGCATTCTTCCCCGATAGTCCTCGGGCCGCACAGTTCGATGACGGTGCTGCTGTTGCGCCCCTTGTCGATGTGAGCAGTCAAGCAAATCTCGCGACCGGGAAGATCCTGTCCACCCCAACGTTGGGGGAATTTTCCGAGACTTGGTATCGGGAAAACCTGCCGCGCTGGCGCAAGACGCACGCGGAGACCGTGCAGGGAACCCTCCGACAGCACATCCTGCCGCGATTGGGCGAACGGATGCTGTCGGATATCAGCAGGGCGGATCTGCTGGCCTTGCGTGCGGAGCTGGGTAAGCAGACCGGCAAGGCGGGCAGCACACTGTCTCCGTCGCGGATCAATCACATCATGACGCCCTTGCGCATGTTGCTGGCTGAGGCCTCGGAACGCTATGAGTTCGTCACCCCGTTCCGCAACATCAAGCCACTGCGGCTGCCTAAGCTCGACATCCAACCACTTTCCTTGGACGAGGTCCATCGGGCTCTGGATGTCATCCGCAAGGACTGGCATCCCTATCTGGCAACCCGGTTCTTCACCGGCATGCGGACAGGCGAGATCAATGCACTGGAGTGGAAGCACATCGACTTTGATCAGGACCTGATCCTGGTGCGCCAGTCGATCGTGCAGGGGAGGTTGGAGAGCACCAAGACCGACGGCTCGATGCGGGATATCCCAATGGTTCCGCTGGTGCGTATGGCCTTGCTCGAACAGCGCAAGCTGGTGCGCGAAGGTTGCCGCTGGGTGTTCGCCCAGAGCAACGGTGAGCCGATCAACCTGGTCAACTTCACCAACCGGGTCTGGCATCCGCTGCTGCGCCACTTGGGGCTGGCTGCACGCAGGCCTTACCAGACCCGGCACACCGCGGCCACGTTGATGCTGGCTTCCGGCGAGAACCCCGAGTGGGTCGCTAGGACCCTAGGGCACGCCAACACGGAAATGCTCTTCCGGGTCTACTCGCGCTACGTGCCCAACCTGACGCGTAACGATGGCAAAGCCTTCACCGGGCTGGTGAGCGCGTCTTCTGTACAGAGTGGCGGCACGAGTCCGGCAAAGAGTACGCAACACAACTTGGCCACGCCGTTGTCGGTGCTGACCCGCAAGCAGCTCGAAGCTCTCGTCGCTCAACTGCAACAGCAGTAAGCACCGCCCTCTGCAGTCCCCCAATTTCCACAACTCTCGCCCGGCGCTCCGCACCGGGGAACGCATAGCCGTGCCTGAAAGCGTGGCGACGTCTCACGCGAACAAAGAAGGAATACGTCATGAAAAAGCAGTACGTCCTGTCCCGACCAATCACGCTCGATGCGGTCATTGAGCCAGGCCTGATCAGTGGTGATGGACTCCAGTCGGTACGCCTGATCCACTCTGGTGGTGAGTTGATGGCGTGGAGCTGGAACCACATCGAACCTGCCAGCACTGCATCAGTGCTGACGGCCACAGTGCACGTCAATCCGTTCGGGCTTCCACTGGGACTTACCTCCATCATCGAACGGATCCAATGTCGGCCCGACATGCCGGTTACGGGACTGATTCCGGATACAGAGGGTGTCGATGGGCTGGCGGGGCGGTTTCGTACCTTGATTAGGCAGATGCGGCATCCTGGCTTGCAGCAACTGCTTCAGGACGTGTTTGTCCTGCGGCAGATGTTCTATGACTACTGGAAGGCGACGATACCGGTCGATGGTCAGGAGTGCTCGCTTGCGGAACGTTCCATCCGTAGCGCCGAGCTGGTCCAGTGCAGTGTTGGCCTCTCCAGCTTCCAACGAAGCCTGGGAGTTGCGTTTGCACTGCTGCGTGATGCAGGTCAGGCTTGGCCGGCAGCGCAATGGTTGGACGGAAGCCACGCATTACACCTGCTTCAGCAGGTCCAGGGAGCTATCTCTCATCTTGCCCAGCAGTATCCAGAGGATGCGGATGTGCTCGTGGAGCTGCTGCAGCGCGATCACCGCCTGAGCCTCAGTTCGTTGGCGCTATCAATCCTGAAGCATGTTGATTGCCTGTCCGGAACTCAAAATTCGGATGTAGGGGGGAGGGGGCCAGCGACGCCACTCCGACCTGCCCCGGACAACCTGACTTCGATGCGGGAATTCCTGCGTCGCAGAGGCGTTCAGGCCCTTCCCTGAAGGGGATATGTACTTCCAGTCCCAGGAGATGCTGATGCAGCGGGTGCGCTCTGGTAAGGCGCCATCCTTCAAGCATATTCAGTTGATCCGAAAGTCGCAGAGCATCTTGGCGATGCTGATTGATGGTAAAGTAGGGTCGATTCATATTTGCGCCTAATGATTCATTTGCGAAACAAATAGATCATATGTGATACGAATTTCGTCGTGTCACAGTCGAACTAAGGTGCACTAAATTCAATTCAATTCAATCAATTTATTGATCTGGGGCCTCGAGCCAATGCTCAGATTCAAACTCAAGGAACGAGTTGCTGCCAAGGAGTTCATGGAGGGCAGGCGCATTTCTCTGAGTGAAGTTGCCGATACCATTGGCATCAGTCGCATCACTCTTTCGCGCATGCTCAACCGCGGCACCAACGTACGTTCGGACACACTTGGCCGGCTGTGCGCGTACTTTGATTGCAGGATCGAAGAATTGGTTGAGTACGTGCCCGATGGAGCAGCCGCCCAGCCGGGCAGCGTCGGACAGCAGCGAGGCTAGGGCATGGCTACAGATGAAAAGCGATGGCATGCCGTCCACCCATCCGACTATCCGCACGAACAGCAGGCCCTAGATTTGCTGCGCGAGCATCTGCCCGACTCTCCGCCGTTCCGTGCCTGGTCGAACTTCGAGTTCATCGCTGAAGATGGCAGCATCAACGAAGTCGATGCGCTGGTGGTTTCCAGCGACCGCATCTATCTGATCGAAATCAAGCACTGGGCCGGCCGCATCAGTGGCAACCAGAACAGCTGGCTGGTGCGTTCGCCCAGCGGCCGTGAGCGCTACGAGGAAAACCCGCTGCTGCTGGCCAACCGCAAGGCGCGCAAACTCAAATCGCTGTTGGGCCGCCAGCAGGCCTTCCATAAGGGCCAGGTGCCGTACATCCAGGCCGTCGTATTCCTGTCCGAGCCACTATGCGAGCTGGCGCTGGACGATATCGCCGCCCAGCATATCTACCTGCGGCCGGATGCCCGCCACCGTGGTGGCACGCACAGCATCATCGACGTCATCCAGGGCCGGGCCACGCAGGCCGAAGGCCGCCCAGGCATCGGCCGCGACACCGAGCGTGCGCTGGCCCGGGCGATGGACCAGCTCGGGCTGCGCAAGCGCACCCGCGCAGCCACTGTCGGCGACTACCTGCTCACCAGCCTGATTGCTGAAAATGACCGCTACCAGGACTGGCAAGCCACCCACCAGCGCGTGACCGGCGATCACAAGCGCATCCGCATCTTTCCTCACGCCCAGCGCGCGGCCGAGGCCGAGAAGCGTGAGCGCAAGGACATCGCCACCCGCGAATATGCGCTGCTGCGCGACATCCGCCACGACACCATACTCAGCCCGCGCCAGCTCACCGAGAGCGACATTGGTCCAGCCCTGGTCTACGACTTTGATCCGGAAGCCCAGCGCCTGGATCACCTTATCGACGCCGCAACCTCGGCCCCCGGGTTCGACCAGCGGCTGGAGCTGATCCGCGCCATCGCCGAAGCCCTGGCCTACGCGCACAGCCGCAATGTCTATCACCGCGCGCTGAGCCCGTGGACCATCGAGCTGCACCGCGACGCCCAGGGCCGGCGGCGGCCCGTATTGCGGGACTGGCAGAGCGGCATCGCCGGCCATGACAGCACCGCCGACACCCGCATGACCATGCACCTGGGCCAACAGGCCGGGGTGATCGACAACCCGCGCTCGGCCATCTATGCCTCGCCCGAGGTCGTCGCCGGCCACGGCTACGATCCGGTCGCCATCGATATCTTCTCGCTCGGCGCGCTCACCTATGCACTGTTCGCCAGTCGCCACCCGGCGGCCAGCGTGGAGGAGATGCTGGACAAGTGCCGCCGCGGCCCGGGCCTGATGATGTCCGAAGCGCTCGACGGTGCGCCCGACAGCCTGCAGCTGCTGGTGCAGGCGGCCACGGACCCCAACCCCGCCGACCGCCCCTCCGACGTGCGCGAGTTCCTGCGCATGCTCGACGACGTGGAAGAAGAGCTCACTGCGCCCGAACCCGAACGCGGCGCGCTCCCGGCCGACGCCCGCCAGGGCGATCTGCTCACCGGTGGCTTCAAGGTATTGCGCCGCCTGGGCGCCGGCTCCACCTGCCACGCGCTGGCGGTGGAGAACCCCGAAGGCCAGCAGGGCGTGCTCAAGGTCGCCAAAGACCCGTCCTTCAACGAGCGCCTGCGGCAGGAATACGACACCCTGCTGGACGTGCCGCACCCCAACATCGTCAAGGCCTTCGGCATCCACGAGATCGACGACCTGACCGCGATCTTCATCGAGCAGGCCGGCCACCGCACCATGGGCCAGCGCCTGCGCGAACAGGGCCCGCTCTCACTGGACCTGCTCGAACGCTTCGGCGACGAACTGCTGGCCGTGCTGGTGCACCTGGAGCGCGAAGGCATCAACCATCGCGACATCAAGCCCGAGAACATCGGCCTGGGCGAAACCCGCAAGCGCGCCCTGACCCTGAAACTGTTCGACTTCTCCCTGGCGCGCGCCCCTGCCGAGAACATCCGCGCCGGTACTCCGCCGTACCTGGACCCGTTCCTCAGCCTGCGCCAGCCGCCGCGCTGGGACCTGCACGCCGAGCGCTTCGCCGCCGCCATGACCCTGCACGAAATGGCTACCGGCACCTTGCCCACCTGGGGCACCACAGGGCAGGACCCGGCCAGCAGCGACGATGACGCCAGCCTGGATGTGGAGAAATTCGATGTCTCCGTCCGCGACGGCTTGGCCGACTTCTTCCGCCGCGCCTTGCACCGCGACAGCAGGAAGCGCTTTGACAACGCCGACCTCATGCACCTGGCGTGGAAGAACCTCTTCCGCCACATCGACCAGGCCACGATCACCGACGACGATGGCGACGGCAGCACCACGCTCGACTTCGCGCGCGTGGACGATCTCACCCGTGCCACACCACTGTCCGGGCTGGGCCTGAGCGCACGTGAACTCAACGCCGCCGATCGCATCGGCGCAACCACGGTCGGCCAGCTGCTGGCGCTGCCGGGCATCCGCTTCTACCGCAACCGGGGCATCGGCCAACAGATCACCCGTCGCCTGCGACAGGTACGCGAAGCGCTGGCCGCGCACCTGGGCCAGGCGGCCGCCCCTGATCTGCCCGACGACCAGCCCGGCAGCTGGAGCATCGACCGGCTGGTCAAGGCGCTGGAAAGCACCAAACTCGAAGCCGGCGAGGCCGAGATCATCAACCACTGGCTTGGCCTGGCTGACGCCACCCCCGCGGCCACCCTCGACCTGCCCAGCCAGCGCGAGGTGGCCGAAGCCACTGGCAGTAGCCGCACCCAGGTCCAGGCCGCCATCGACCGCGCTGCCGGCAAGTGGGCCAAGAACAGCTGGATGACCTCCCTGCGCGAGGAAGTGGCGGCCTACCTGCAGCGCCGCGAAGCTGTCGCCAGCGTGGCCGAGGTGGCCAGTGCCCTGCTCATCTCCCATGGCTCCACCGCTGGTGAAGCAGAGCGTCAGCGCTTGGCCGCCGCAGTACTCCAGGCCGTGCTGGAAGTGGAAGCCACCCGGGAATCGGCCCGCTACGTGATCTATCGCGGCCACGCCGTGCCGCTGGTCGTGAGCACCGAAGGCCAGGGAGAGCTGCACGCCTCCACCGCCGAGCGTGCCGGCTTTGCCGAAGCCTTGGCCGCCGATGCCGCCAGCTTGGCCGCCGAAGACCCTTTGCCCAGCCCGCGTCGCGTCGAGCAGGCGCTGATGGCCATTGCCGCACCCGCCGGCGACCCGCCGATGAGCCCCGAGCGCCGCCTGCGCCTGGCCCAGGCCGTCGCCCCCGGTGTGGCCCTGTCCAGCCGCCAGGAGCTCTACCCGGTGGGCCTGTCCGCCGAGCGCGCCCTGCGCCTGGGCGCCAATACCCTGCTGGGCGCACGCCGCCTGAGCGTGGAGCAGCTGCACGCCCGTATCCACAGCCGCTTCAGCATGGCCGAGCGCCTGCCCGGCCGGCCCGCGCTGGACCGCCTGCTGCAGCAGATCGACTTCCCGCTGCAGTGGCACGAGGCCGGTGACGGCCTGCCTGCCGGTTACGCCATGCCGCAGCCGGCCAGCGGTGCCACCCGCCACACCAGCACCCTGCGGCGCATGACCACCGCCCTGCATGGCGATGCCGATTCCCCGGAAGCGCTCCAGGCCCGCGCCTTCGACGCCACCGTGCGCCGCGCGCTGGAGGCCGGCCGCGTGCTGCTGGTCAGCGCCGAACTGGCCCGGGTGGAAGACGCCGCCCCGCTGCTGTGCCGTGAATACGGGTTGACCGCGCTCAGCCTTGACCGCCTGCTGATCGACGCGCTCAAGGCCCAGGCCCGCAAGATTGGCGCCGACTGGCGCGTGGTGCGCCAGGCCGACGCCGCCGCGCAGTCCAGCGCCGACTGGCGTCGCCTCACCACCCTGGTCGAGCGCGCCATACCCGAGCTGCTGGCCCAGCTGCGCGATGACCCGCGCCCGCTGCTGCTCCTGCACCCCGGCCTGCTGCTCCGCTATGGCCAGGCCGGCCTTATCCAAGCCCTGCGCGATACCGCCAGCAGCGGCCAACGCCCCACACGCCTTGTCCTGCTGCCTGGCGACAGCCACCAGCCGCCCGTGCTCGACGGCGTGGTGCTGCCCGTCATCACCCCGGCCGACTGGGTCCACCTGCCCAAATCCTGGCTGGAGAACCGCCACCGTGCGGCCCTGGCCACCACCGCCTCCGGAACCTCCGCGTGATCAATGCAAAACAGCTGTTGGCCGACCTGCAGGCCCAGCAACGAAAGCTCGAAAACGACCTGCGCCAGCAGATCGACGACCTGCCCGAACTCAAGCAGCGGCTGCAAGCCGAGTACACCGCCGCCCGCAACGCCGGCCGCACCGCCGACACCTACGGCACTTGGCGCGACCACCAGGTCACCCAGTCCGCCGTGGCCTGGGTGCTGGCCTGCACCTTCGTGCGCTTTGCCGAAGACACCGGCCTGCTGCCCACCCCGCGCCTGTCCGGCCCCGGCGACGCCCTGCGCCGCGCCCGCGATGCCTTCGGCGAGTTCGTGCGCCAGCGCCCCACCGACCACGAGCGCCACTACCTGGAAAGCGTGTTCGACGGCCTGGCCGAATTCCCCGCGCTCACCGGCCTGTTCGGCCGCGCCCACAACCCGCTGTTCGCCATGCCGCCCAGCTTTGAAGCCGCGCGCGACCTGTTCGCCTTCTGGCAGCAGACCGACCCGGACAGCGGCGCGCTACGCCACGACTTCAGCGATACCGGACTGGACACCCGCTTCCTCGGCGACCTCTACCAGCACCTGTCCGAAGCCGCACGCAAGCGCTACGCCTTGCTGCAGACGCCGGAGTTCGTCGAGGAATTCATCCTCGACCGCACCCTGGAACCGGCCATCCGCACCTTCGGGCTGGACGGCATCCGCCTGATCGACCCCACTTGTGGCTCCGGCCATTTCCTGCTCGGCGCCTTCCAGCGCCTGCTGGCCCACTGGCAGCGCAGCGCGCCGGGGCTGGACGCGCGCGAGCACGTCATCAAGGCCTTGGCCAGCGTCTACGGCGTGGATCTGAACCCGTTTGCCGTGGCTATTGCCCGTTTCCGCCTGCTGGTGGCGGCAATGCAGGCCAGCGGCATCCGCACCCTGCGCGAGGCGCCGGGCTGGACGTTCAATGTCACCACCGGCGATTCGCTGCTGCACGGCTGCCGCTTCGACCTGCTGGGCGCAGACGATCTGTCACAGCACTATCCGCACGCCTACGCCGCCGAGGACATCGACGCCGTCAACCACATCCTCGGCCAGCGCTACCACGCCGTGGTCGGCAATCCGCCCTACATCACCGCCAGCGACAGCGCGCTCAACCAGCTGTATCGCAAGCGCTACGACACCTGTCACCGCAAGTTTTCGCTCGGCGTGCCGTTCACCGAGCGCTTTTTCCAGCTGGCTGGCGCCATCGGTGATGCGCCGGCTGGCTATGTGGGCCTGATTACCGCTGACGGTTTCATGAAGCGTGAGTTCGGCAAGAAGCTGATCGAGGACTGGTTCCCGCGCCGGGACCTGACCCATCTCATCCACACGTCCGGTGCATATATCCCAGGACACGGCACGCCTACAGTGATCCTGTTTGGCCGCACCCGCGAGCCGGTGGCGGATACCGTGCGCGCCGTCCTCGGTATCCGCGGCGAGCCCTCCACGCCGGAGGATCCGGCGCAGGGGCTGGTCTGGCGTTCCATCGTGGAGCTGACCGACCGGCCCGGCGCCAGCAACGAATACATCAGCGTGTCGGACATGGCGCGCGACAGGCTGGGCAAGCATCCGTGGAGCTTGCAGGGCGGGAGCACGCCGGAGGTTCTGGACGCAATCAACGCCGCGGCCACCAGCAAGCTGTCCAAGCACGTCACCGACATTGGCTTCGGCGCCATCTTGGGTGAAGACGATGCATTCATGGTGTCGGAGTCGCGTTCGGATCCCCGCCGGCAAGTCAAAACCCGCGTCCTGCGGCTGGTGGAAGGCGACATCGTGCGCGACTGGGGGCTGTCGCCGGTGACCGAGGTGATCTTCCCCTATGACCCGCAGATCGAGCTGGTGCCCGAATCGGATTTGGGCAACGTGCTGTGGCCCTTGCGCACCCAACTGGCCAATCGCAACGACTTTGGCGGCAGGACGTATCAGGACGCTGGCCGCGCCTGGTGGAGCTATCACCAGATTCCGGTGGACCGAAACCGCATTCCGCTGACGATCACCTTCGCCTTCGTCGCCACCCACAATCACTTCGTGCTCGATCGCGGCGGCAAGGTGTTCAACCGCTCGGCGCCGGTCATCAAGCTGCCGGCCGAGGCCAGCGAGGACGATCATCTGGGGCTGCTCGGGCTGTTGAACAGCGCGACGGCGTGCTTCTGGATGCAGCAGGTATTTCACAACAAGGGTGGGCCGGGTGGAGGCAGTACGAAGGACGAGAAGTGGCACGACTTCTACGAGCATTCTGGAACGCAGCTCTCCAACTTCCCTCTGACGAGGGAGCGCCCGCTGGAACTCACCCGCCAACTCGACACGCTCGCCCACGAACGCGAATCCCATCTCCCTGCGGCGCTCGCCGCGCAGTTTCCGCTCCCGCGCGCCGAACTGGATGCCCACCGCGCCCAGGCCGATGTCCTGTTCGCACGCATGGTCGCCCTGCAGGATGAGCTGGACTGGTGGAGCTACCGCGCCTATGGCCTGCTCGACGACGACCTGAGCTTCGGCAGCGAGCCGCCCGGCATCGTCCCCGGCCAGCGCGCCTTCGAGATCCTGCTGGCCCGGCGCCTCGAGGCTGGTGAGGTCGAGACCAAATGGTTTGAGCGTCACGGTTCCACGCCGATCACCGAAGTTCCCGCCGACTGGCCGGCCGATTACCGCGCTCTGGTCGAGCGCCGCATCGCCCTGATCGATTCCCATCCCTGGATCGGCCTGCTGGAGCGCCCGGAGTACAAGCGCCGCTGGAACCAGCCCGGCTGGCGCGAACTGGAGCAGGCCGCCCTGCGCGGCTGGCTGCTGGACCGGCTGGAAACCCCGCACTACTGGCCCGAACCGGCGCTGCAGCGCATCGGCGACCTGGCCGCCCGTGCCGAGCGCGACGCCGACTTCATGGCCGTGGCCGCCCTGCTCACCGGCCAGCCCGCCTTCGGCCTCGCCGCCCTGCTGCGCGACCTGCTGGACGCCGAATCCGTGTCCGCGCTCAAGGTGCTGCGCTACAAGCCCGCCGGCCTGCGCAAGCGCACCGACTGGGAGCACACCTGGGACCAGCAGCGGCGCGAGGACGCCATCGACGCCGCCGTGGCTGCCGAACACCCGCGCCGCGACGACGAGGACGAGGCCCAGTGGCAGGCCCGCATTCAGCCCGAACAGGACCGGCGCAAGCTGGATGAGGTCGGCCGCCTGCCGGCCCCACCCAAGTACACCAGCGCCGACTTCCTCAAACCCGGCTACTGGCGCCTGCGCGGCGGCCTGGACGTGCCCAAGGAACGCTGCTTCACCGTCCCCGACCCGCAGGTCCCCGGCGACTGGCTGTACGGCTGGGCCGGCTGGAACCCCGCCCAGCGCGTCCGCGCCCTGGCCGGCGCCTGGATCGACGGCGAAGAGCGCAGCGGCGCCGACCCCGCCCAGCTCCTGCCCCTGCTGATCGCCCTGGACGAGGAACTGCCCTGGGTCCTGCAGTGGCACAACGCCATCGACCCCGACACCGACGTCCGCCCCGGCGACTACTTCCGCGACTGGCTCGCCCAGCAGCTCAACCACCACCACTGGACCCGCCAGACCCTGGCCGAGTGGCAGCCGCCCGCAACCGCCCGTCGAGGGCGGGCCAAGATTGCCAAGTAGGCAAATCATGGCCGTGTTATATACCGCGGCCGTGTTATATAACTTGGCCGTGGTAGAGTGGTTGGCATGAGATCGACCCCACCGGTACAGATGGCTCGAGTAGAACGGTTGGCAACCTCGCTGGAGGAGGCCGGCTGGTCGGTGGAAGCGGAGCCTATGTGGCCGGAGCACCGGCGATGCCGGCCCGACCTGATCATCGGCCGCGGGCCGCACCGCTACGTCGTGGAATTCAAGTCGGAGTCCGAAGGCCGTCCCGACCGGGCGCTGGCCCTGCTGTCGCAGGCCATTCTGCAGGCCAGCCGCTATGCGCTGGACCTGGGCATGCGACCGCTGGCGGTGGTCGGGGTGAGCAGCGCCTCGGCTTCGCTGAGGCGCAGGCTCGTCGACTTCCAGCGCGACTACGCACCCGATGTGGCCGTGGGACTGGTGTCGGAGGCGGGTGGCAGCCTTTTCATCGGTCCGGGGCTGGAAGGGCTGGACCAGGAGGAGCCGAAGGCGCGTCGCAGTGGCAGGGCCGCGCAGCCGCGCAAGGCCTCCAATCTTTTTTCCGATCTCAACCAGTGGATGCTCAAGGTGCTGCTGGCGCCTGAATTGCCCGAGCGGCTGCTGCATGCGCCCAGGGGCGAGTATTTCTCCGGCTCGGACCTGGCTCAGGCCGCTAATGTTTCGTCCATGAGCGCCTCCCGGTTCCTGCGACGCATGCAGGAGGAGGGCTTTGTGGATGACTCTGAAGGACCGCTGCGGTTGGTCAGGCGCGGCGAGCTGTTTCGCCGCTGGCAGTCGGCCGCCATGCGCTCCTCGCCCGAGTTGCGCATGTCCTACCTGATTCCCGCCGCCGGCCCGCGGCAGCTGCACAAACTGGCCTCGCGGCTGGAGGCCTGCATCGGTCTGTTCGAGGCCGCCGACATGCTGGGGCTGGGGCACGTGAGCGGTGCGGTTCCGCATGTGTACGTGCGGCGTCTGTCCCCGCCACGGGGAGGAGAGTGGCCCGGCGTAGTGCCCTGCGCTCCGGGTGAGCCGCCGCAAGTGATCATCAAGCAGGCCAATGCGCCCGAGTCCCTGTTTCGTGGGGCCATCCGCGCAGGTGACGTCCTGGTGGCGGACGTGCTGCAGGTCTGGCTGGATGTGTCCACGCATCCATCGCGGGGCGCCGAGCAGGAGCAACTGCTGCGCGAAGGCGCACTGGCACAGGTGCTGGGGGAGCGGCCATGAACGATCTCGAGCCCTTTGTCAGGCTGGTGGAGGCGCTGGCGCCATGGGAGTCGCGGCTGCTGTTCGTGGGCGGCTGGGCCCATCGGCTGTACCGGCTGCATGAAAGCGCTACGCCGCTGGCGTATCAGCCGCTTGCCACCCTGGATGCCGATGTCGCGTATGCACAGCGCGAACACCTCGACGGGGATATCCGGGCAGCGCTGGGGGCACAGGGATTCCACCAGCAGCTGACCGGTAGCCACCAGCCGCCCGTTTCGCGCTACACCCTGGGGGAAGACGGCTCCGCAGGCTTCTATGCCGAGTTCCTGACGCCGCTGGTGGTGCGCGCTTACACGCGTGAGGGTGTGCCGATGGCGACCGAGGCGCAATCGGGCATCACTGCCCAGCGCCTGCGCTATCTGGACCTGCTGTTCCTCACGCCATGGTCGGTGACCCTGGGCGCGGACTGGGGTGCGGACCCGCCATTGGCCGTGCGCATTCCGAATCCGGTGACGTTCATCATGCAGAAGCTGCTGATCCACCCGGACCGGGCGGCCGGGAAGCAGGCGCAGGATCTGCTGTACATCCACGATACGCTTGAGCTGTTTGCAGCCCGCCTGGACGAGCTGCACGCGCTGTGGGACGAAGACATCCGACCCGGCGTGGATCCTGCCTGGGTGCGGCGGCTCATGCAGGCGAAGACTGATGTGTTTGGCACCTTGAACGACCGTATCCGCGACGCGGCCCGGATTCCGCAGGACCGGGACCTTGATCCGGAACGGATGCGTGAGATGTGCCTGGAAGCTTTAGGGGAAATACTGGAATGACCACCACGATCGGCGAAATCTTCACCGTCCCGGATGCCGTCCATCAGGGCGACTTCGTCCTGCGCCTGACCGAAGGCCTGCAGGCTGACAAACGCAAGCAGACGCTGCAGCAGTATGTGGTCACTCCGCAGCTGGTGCAGTCCTTCAGGCAGGCGCTGTCGCTGATTGGCAGCGCGGTGAACGGCAACTCGTCCAAGGGTGCCTACCTGCACGGCAGCTTCGGCAGCGGCAAGAGCCACTTCATGGCGGTGCTGGACATGATTCTGGAAGGCGACGCCGATGCGCGCGCCATTCCCGAGCTGGCCGGCGTGGTCCGCGAGGCCAATGCCTGGTGGGAGGGTGGCCGCTACCTGGTGGTGCCGTTCCACATGATCGGCGCGCGCAGCATGGAGCAGGCGATCCTGGGCGGCTATGCAGCCCATGTCCGCGAGAAGCACCCGGATGCGCCCACGCCCGGCTTCTACCGCAGCGCGGAACTGATCCAGAGCGCACATCGCCTGCGCGGGCAGATGGGTGATGGGCGCTTTTTCGAGGCGCTGGGTGGCAGCGGCGGCGATGGCGGTTGGGGCACCATGGGCGATGGCTGGGATGCGGTGGCCTATGAGGCCGCGGCTGCGGCCGATCCTGATGATGCCGAGCACCGGCGGCTGGTGGGTGACCTGGTCGATGCGTTTTTCGGCCATCTCCACGCCAATGCGGACACCGACAACTACGTGAGCCTGGACCGCGGCCTGGCGGTTATGTCCCAGCATGCGCGGGATCTGGGCTATCGGGCCGTGGTGCTCTTCCTCGACGAACTGATCCTGTGGCTGGCCAGCCATTCGCAGGACCAGGCATTCCTGAACCGGGAAGGCCAGAAGGTGGCCAAGCTGGTGGAGGCTGAGGCGGCCAACCGGCCAATCCCGATCGTGAGCTTCATCGCCCGCCAGCGCGACCTGCGCGAGCTCGTCGGTGCGTCCGTGCCCGGCGCACAGCAGCTGGCGTTTGCCGATGTGCTGCAGTGGTGGGAGGCGCGCTTCGACGAGGTCAAGCTCGAGGACCGCAACCTGCCGGCCATCATCGAGCGCCGCCTGTTGCAGCCGCGTGGCGCGGCCGAGAGGCAGCAGTTGCAGGAGGCCTTCGAACGCACGGCGCGCGTGCGCCAGGAGGTGCTGGACATCCTGCTCACCCACGAGGGTGACAAGCAGATGTTCGAGCAGGTCTATCCCTTCAGCCCGGCCCTGGTGCAGGTGCTGGTGGCGCTGTCGGGCCTGCTGCAGCGCGAACGCACCGCGCTGAAGCTGATGCTGCAGCTGCTGGTGCAGAACAAGGATCGGTTGAAGCTCGGCGATGTGATCCCCGTGGGTGACCTGTTCGACGTCATCATTGACGGCGATGAGCCGTTCACGCCGGTGATCAAGAAGCTGTTCGACCGTGCGCGCGAGGTGTGGAACCGGAAGCTGGTGCCGCTGCTGGAGGCCGATCACGGGATCTCCAACCAGGACATCCTGGATGGCAATGCCGACCCGCAGCTGATCCGCCGCTACCGTGCAGACGCCGGGATCCTCAAGACGCTGCTGCTGTCGACCCTGGCGCCGGAAGTCGAAGCGCTGCGCAACCTGACCCCGGCCCGGCTGGCGGCGCTCAACCACGGCACTATCCGCTCGCCGCTGCCCAACGGCGAGACCGGGGCCGTTCTGGCCAAGGTGCGCGGCTGGGCCAGCCACGCTGGCGAGATCCAGCTGAGCGCGGATGCGATGCATCCAGTCATCAGCATGCAGCTCAGCGGCGTGGACGTGGAGGGTGTGCTTGAGAATGCACGCGCCATGGACAACTTTGGCAACCGCGTGCGGATGGTGAAGGACCTGCTGTTCGGCGAGATGGGGATCGATGCGTCCACGATGTTGCTGGCACCCGAGTACAGCTGGCTGTGGCGTGGCACGCCGCGACGCACCGAAGTGCTGCTGCAGAACGTGCGCGAGTTGACGGACGAAAGCATGCGCCCGGGCGACGGTGTGTGGCGGCTGCTGATCGACTATCCGTTTGACGCGGATCCGGCGCGCACGCCGGCCGATGATCGGGCGAGGCTGCAGACCTTCCGCGAGCGCGCCGAGTCGGTGCGCACGATCGCTTGGATCCCGTCCTTCCTCAACGAACGCGCGCTGGATGGCCTGGGGCGGCTGGTGATCCTCAACCATGTGCTGTCCGGTCCGCGGCTGGACGAGTACGGAGCGCACCTGCAGCCGGCGGAGCGTACCGAGGCCCGCGCAACGCTCAAGAATCAGCGCGACCAGCTGGATCTGAGCGTGCGGGCCGCGCTCAAGCAGGCCTACGGGATCGCACAAGGCACCGGCAATGACGTGCACACCAGCCACACTCTGGATGAGCACTTCCAGTCCCTGGCCAGCGGACTGCAGCTGCAGCCGCCGCCGGGCGGTGGTTTCAGGGAGAGTGTGGAGCATCTGCTAGACCAGGCGTTGGTCCACCAGTACCCGGCCCACCCGAAGTTCGAGGCAGAGGTGCGGCGCGGCGCCTTGAGGTGGTCGCTGGAAGTACTGCGCGAGGCGGTGGATTCGCCCAACGGGCGCGCCGACCTGGAGCGCGGGCGGCGCGACGAGATCCGCCGTATCGTGCAACCGCTCAACCTGGCCAGGTGTGGCGAGGCGCAGCTTTCGCCGGAGGACCACTGGCGCACCCATTTCACCCGCAAGATGGCCGCCGAGGGCGTTGAAAACCCCACGGTACGGCAGCTGCGGCAATGGATCGATGAGCCGCAGGCCATGGGACTGCAGGACGACGTGACGGATCTGGTCATCCTGGCCTGGGCGGCACAGGCGGGCCGCACGCCGTATCTGCACGGCGCGCCGGTGCAGGCAGAGGTCGGCGGCTTGCAGCGCGAATGCGAGCTGCGCGAGCAGGCGCTCCCGGATGAGGCCCTGTGGAAGGAGACTGTCCGCCGTGCTTGGGGCATCTTCGGCGAGAACGGCACCGGCGCCAGCCGCAATCCCGGCAACGTGGCCAGCATGGTGCAGGCGCTGCGTCGGCACGCCGGCGACAAGATGTCCGCCGTGCGTGACTACCGTGCGGCACTGGGAACGAGGATCGGTGATTGGGCCGTACAGGACGACAGTGCACGTATGCGCACCGCCCAGGCGTCGTTCGATCTGTTGATCGCTCTGGCCGATACCAGCGCGGACACTGTGGCCGCGCTGGCGCAGGCGCGGGTGGACACCTCCAGCGCGGCGATGGGTGCCGTCATGGCGTCTGCGCCGGCGCTGACTGCAACGCTGCGCTCACCGCAGTGGCAGGTGCTGGAGACGTTTCGCGGCCTTGGCCGCGGCGACGCGTCCGCGGTGGCCGTGATTGACGCGGCAGTGGCGGCACTGGCAGCCGACGAACATGTCGTCCAGCTGGATGCGGAGCTGTCCCGCCAGCATGGGGCTGCGCTGAAGCTGATGGTCGCACCGCCGTCCCCATCGCCGCCACCGCCACCGCCACCGCCACCGCCACCGCCATCCCCCTCGGTCCGTAGCATCGAGCGTCGCTCCGCTGATGTGACGGCCGTGACCGCCGTGATGCGGGAGCTGCAGCAGGCCATGCAGGAAGATGCTTCGCTGCGCGTGGATATCAATTGCCGTGTGTATCGTGAAGGGGGCGGAGAGGGGTGAGCCTGACCTTGTCCCAACTGGCCAGCCATGCAGCCAAGGTGCTGGAGGAGGGCTCACCGCGGCAGGCCCTTGCGTATGCCTGGCCGCATCCGTGGTCGGGCGGTGAGTCGATCGAAGTCGCCGGGCGCACCCTGCCACTGCGTTACTGCCAATCGAGCCTGGAGGTGCGCGAGGCTCTCGCGGCCGAGGGTGACACGCCGGCCGTACTGCTGATTGGCTTGCCGGAGAATGCGCTGGGCCAGGACATCCTGGGCCGCGTGGCGCGCCATCGGCTGCTGCATGTGGATCGGTGGCAGCTGGTGCAGGACGCCTACGGCGTGCGCCAGGTCGACCCGAGGCTGTTCTCTCTGCAGTGGTTGCCCGCCCTGCTGATGGATGCAGTGGCCATGCGGCGAAAGGCGACTTCGCCGGTGCTGACCCAGGAAGATGCCATGGGTGCCTGCCTGGCGTTTCTGTTCGGCCTGCCCGTGGAACAACCGGATCTGGACGACCTGGTCCGGGTTTGTGAAGACAACCATGCGCGCTGGCTGGCGATTGCACCTGACCACCGCGAGCATTTTAGGCAGCACCTTGTGGAGCAGTTCGGGTCGCTGGCAGAAGCGTTTGTGGCGGCCATGGAGAACGGCAACGGGCATGCTATTACCGCCATCGGCCTGGCCTGCGACGTGCTGTACGCGGACCGGGCCGAGAAGCTTTCGGAGCTGCGCGACGCGCGCGTGCGACTGGAATCGCGCCTGGGTGGGCATCGTTTGAAGACGATGGACGGCAGGAGCTGGGCGCGATTAGCGCGAGATCTTGCAGGCGGTCTGTCCGAGGCCGGGCGGCTTGCCGTGGAGCGCAAGGCCTCAGAGCTGTTGCAGGCGATCGGTGCGAGTGATCATCTGGAACTCAGCAGCGTCCTGTCCCTTGGCTTGGACGCGCGCCTGGAGAGGCTGGGAGAATCGATCGAACGGTTCCTGCGTGCGCCGGAGGCCCTGGTTGAAGTCGAGGCGGCCGCGGCTTACGCCTCGACCCATCGACTTGCCCAAGCTGTCCACCTCGGATCGGAAGCGGCACGGATGGCGGTGCGGTTGTGCCGCTCTCTGGCAATCGGCGACATGGGTGGGGCGGCCAATGATTCCGTCAGCCACTATCTGGAGCACGGGGCTTGGCAAGACTGGGCGCGGCGGTCGCTGCGTGGTGTCCGCCCGGAGCGGTTTGCGCGGGCAGTGAGCAGGCTGCTCGACCAGGTGGCAATCGCACGCCGGGCGCAGGACGAAGTTTTTGCGCGCAGCCTGGTGGAGAACCTGCGCCTGGCCCAGTCGCCTGCCGGGCTCACGCCGGTGGAGTCGGCGCTGGACCAGGTGGTCGCGCCGCTTGCGTCGCAGTCACCGGTACTGCTGGTGGTGCTGGATGGCATGAGCGTGGACGTGTCGCTTGCGATCTCGCAGTCGTTGCTGTCCCGCGGCTGGTGGAGTGCCTGGGCCCGCCGCGGCGAGCCGCTGGCATTGCTGGCCACCATTCCTTCGGTGACCGAATACAGCAGGAGCAGCCTATTGTCGGGGCGGCTGGCACGTGGCGTCTCCCGCCTGGAGAAGCAGGCATTCGCTGCGCATGAGGGTCTGCGACGCGCATGTCGTTCGGGTCAGCCACCGCAACTGTTCCACAAGGCAGGCGTGGAGCAGAGTCACCAGCTGAGTCCGGATGTGGCGGCCGCGATTGCGGATGCCTCCAACCGGGTGGTGGCCGTGGTCATCAATGCCATCGACGATGCATTGGCAAAATCCGACCAGGTCCGCATTGACTGGAACATCGACACCATTCCCCTGTTGGCCGAGGTATTGGATCAGGCCAGTCGTTCCGGCAGGGCCGTGGTCCTGACCAGCGATCACGGCCATGTGCTTGAGCGTGATTCGACGCTGTTGTCCGGCGGCGCCGGTGAGCGCTACCGGACGGCCCCGCCGCCGGCCGCTGAGGGTGAGCTGCTGGCCGATGGGCCGCGGGTTCGGGCGTTGATGGAGAATTCCATCGTGGTGCCATGGCGTGAAGACATCCGTTATGCGGTGAAGAAAAACGGCTATCACGGTGGTATTTCCCTTCAGGAAATGATCGTTCCATTGGGTATCTGGATGCCTGCTGGATTGGAACTTCCTGATTCAGCCTATCTGTCGCTGATGCCGGTCAAGCCCCAGTGGTGGGATGTCGACGAGCAGGGAGTGCCGCTCAAGCTCATCACCGCGCAGCCGGTGACGAGGCGCAAGGTACAGGTAGGAGCGGGGGACCTGTTTGCACCACGTCAGGCCAATGGGCTGGCCGATGCGCTGGTGGCCAGCAACGTCTTCGGCCATCAGCAGTCACGTATTGGGCGGGTGGCGCTCGACCCGCAACGTGTCGCAGTACTGGTGCGGACACTGGAGGATGGAGGTGGGCGTGCCCGCATCGAACAGCTTGCGCGTGCCATTGAGATACCCGCGGTGCGGATGCGTGGCGTGGTGTCGATTCTCCAGCGCACCCTGAATATAGATGGGTTTCCGGTGATCACCTTTGAGCAGGCGACCGGGACGGTGTTGCTCGATCTGCTCTTGCTACGCACACAATTCCAGTTATGACGACGATCTCACCTGCCCGTGCCGATGAAATCCTGGATGCGCTGCGACGGGGCACCGTGCCCGAGTCCGCACTGGAAGCGTTCGCGGTGGGACTTGAGCCCCACCGCGATACCCTGCTGGCGGAGTTGAAGCAGGCCGCTACGGGTCGAGGCCGGTTCAAGGCCGTGCGCGGTGATTACGGAACGGGCAAGACCTTTTTTGCCCGCTGGTTTCAGGGGTTGGCGCGTTCGGAAGGGTTCGCCAGTTCGGAAGTGCAGATCTCCGAGGCGGAAACACCGTTGCATCGACTGGAGACGGTGTACAGGCGGTTAATCGAACACCTGATGACCGAAGGCGGTGAGCGTGGTGCCATGCGCGCGATCATCGATGGCTGGTTCTATTCGCTGGAAGAGGAAGTGCTTGCGCGCGAGGGTGATTGCAGCGAGGAACAGTTGTTGCAAACCAGCGAGGCGCTGATGACAGAGCGCCTGCGCCCGATCGAGCGCCAGGCGCCGGCATTCGGCGCCTGCCTGCGCACCTATCGTCGTGCCGTAGCTGCGGGCGACGAGGCCCTGGCAAGTGGTTTAATCGCCTGGATGTCGGGCCAGCCAAACGTGGCTGCTGCGGTCAAGCGGGCGGCAGGGATCAAGGGTGACATCGATCATTTCGGTGCGCTTGGCTTCCTTCAGGGTCTGCTGCTGATCCTGCGCGACAGCGGATTTTCCGGTCTGGTGCTGGTGCTGGACGAGGTGGAGACCTTGCAGCGTGTGCGCGGTGATGTCCGGGAAAAAAGCCTGAACGCGCTGCGTCAGTTCATGGATGAGATTGACGCTGGGCGCTTTCCGGGCCTGTACCTGATGATCACGGGTACGCCGGCGTTCTTCGATGGCCCGCAGGGTGTACAGCGGCTGCCGCCGTTGGCGCAGCGGCTGCACGTGGACTTCAGCGCCGATGTACGGTTCGACAATCCGCGCGCAGTCCAGATTCGTCTGCGTGCGTTCGACATGGGGCGCCTGGTGGAAGTAGGACGCAATGTAAGGGCCGTGTTTGTCCAGCGCAGTGCTGCGGCCGATCGTATCCTCAAACACGTTGACGATATCTTGCTCACTGATCTGGCGAGTGCGGTAACAGGAAAACTTGGCGGGAAAGTGGGTGTGGCGCCACGGATCTTCCTCAAGAAGCTGGTGGCCGAAGTGCTGGACCGGGTTGACCAGTTCCCCGACTTCGATCCGCGCAGGGATTATCAGCTCGTGGTGCAGCTTGCAGAGCTGAGTCAGGACGAGCGACGCGCGCTGTCGCCCGATGACATCCAGCTCGACTTGTGAGCAACGACAGCGCCAAAGTCAGTGCGTTCGAGCAACTGCATCCGGCAGTCCAGTACCACGTGGTCAATTCGCTGGGGTGGCCGAGGCTGCGGCCGCTGCAGGAACAGGCAGTTGTGCCGCTGGTGCAGGGAAATCACGCACTGCTGATTGCCCCGACGGCTGGAGGCAAGACCGAAGCGGCCGTACTGCCTGTACTTTCCAGGATGCTGAGCGAGGAGTGGCGCGGGCTCAGCGTGCTGTATATCTGCCCGATCAAGGCGCTGCTGAACAACCTGGAGCCACGCCTGTCGGCGTTGGCGGGCATGGTTGGGCGCAGGGTGGAGGTCTGGCATGGTGATGTCAGCACCGGAGACAAGTCACGAACGCAGGGCGATCCGCCCGACATTCTGCTGACTACGCCCGAGTCGTTAGAGGGCATCATGATCGGCAGCCGCCGTGATCACCATCGGCTGCTGGGCAGCGTGCGCTGCGTGATCGTGGACGAGTTGCATGCTTTTGCCGGAGACGACCGCGGCTGGCATCTGCTGGCGCTGTTCGAACGTTTGCGTGCGCTGGGCGCCCCTATCGAGCAGCGTATCGGGTTGTCCGCTACGGTGGGGGATCCGGCTGCGCTGCTCGAGTGGCTGGCGGGATATGCAGGCGGAATGACTACCCTGGTTCATGTTTCCGCACCTCCCGCCGAGTCTGAGGTCATCATCGACTACGTCGGTAGCATCGGTAATGCGGCCATCCTCATCAGCAGGCTGCATGCCGGGGAAAAGCGTCTGGTGTTTTGCGACAGCCGGACGAAAGTGGAAGAGCTTGCACTGGCCTTGCGCGCGCTGGAGGTCGATGTCTTCGTCTCCCACGCGGCTCTGTCCGCAGACATCCGCAGGCAAGCCGAACAGGCATTTGCCGAGCGCCAAAATTGCGTCATCGTGGCGACCAGCACGCTGGAGCTGGGTTTGGATGTGGGAGATCTGGATCGAGTGATCCAGATTGACGCGCCGGGATCTGTCGCATCGTTCCTGCAGCGACTGGGACGCACCGGCAGGCGGGCAGGTAGTCGTCGCAACATGCTGTTCATCGCGACCAGCGGTGAGGGCTTGCTGCAGGCCTTGGCTATCAACCTACTTTTCGGCGAGGGCTACGTGGAGCCAGTGCTGCCCCCACCCCTGCCGTACCACCTGCTGGTACAGCAGCTGTTCGCGCTGATCTTCGAGCGGGGCGGCGAGGTCGCTGAAGCCGACTTCCTTGCTCTGTTCGCACGCATCCCTGGAATGACTGAAGCAGTGAATCTGGGCTGGTCCGAGATCAGGGAGCATTTGGTTGAAAACGGATGGCTGGTCAGTAGCGGCATGCAGCTGGCGCTGGGGCCGAAGGCGGAGGCCAAGTTCCACGGCAAGGGATTGGCGGAGCTGTGTGTCTCCTTTGATTCACCCAGCACCTTTGCAGCAATGCATGGCAACGTGCTGGTGGGCCATGTCGACCCGCTGAGCTTGGCTGGCAAGCGGGATTCACCGTTAATCCTTGCCTTGGGAGGCCGCTCTTGGCGGGTCGTATCGACCGATTGGGGACGCGCGCGCGTCCATGTCGTTTCCAGTGACGAGAAGGGTAGTAGCCGCTGGCTGGGCTCGTCCCGGGGCGCATCCAGAGTGCTTTCACGGAAAGTGCATGACATTCTTGCCGATGCTAATCAGGAGGATGAGCGAGGGCTTTCAGGTAGGGCGAAGAAAAAGCTTTCCGAGCTTCAAGAGGAGCTTGAGGAAACGCTGCGGATCGCTCCGATCGAGCGTGCTGACGGTGGCTACATCTGGTGGACATATGCAGGCCTGGCCGACAATCTCCTGCTGGCTGGTCGAATCACTGCAGCCGGAGGCACCTATGGAATGGTCACGGCGTGGAGCGTGAAGTTCACATTGAATCCTGCAGCTCTTGAGCGCGCCGGAGGATGGAGGGGTCTAATGACTCTCCCACCATTCTGGGAGCCTTCAAATAAGCCAAAATTTGCGGATCTTCTCCCAGCGTACCAGGTGCGGGAAATGACGCTGCGCCGCGTTCAGGCCGCTGCGCTGACTGCACATCTCATGTAGTGATTCCGTGTGATGACGTCTTGCAGTAGTTATAGATACTCCTGAGGCTGGCATGTACCGCGAAACCTACTCTGGAGAGTTGTTCAGACTTTACCTAGAGATGTAGGTCCGAGGGGCGACTTCAAGCACGCCGACCCCGGCAAGATCATCCTGACTGTTACGTCCCAACACATACAGGATCCTGTAGACGCAAATGAAGCAGCCGGCACGGCCGGTCGGACCACAAAAGAGCCATACAGGGAATAATTAAGCTAATCTTTTGTTCCTTGAAAGGAACAATCATGGCTCCCAGCGCAACTTCCCAGATGCGTCGCTTAGCCCGGTCCAAGCTCGATCAAACCGGCGATTGGCTGCGTCAGATACTACCCAGACTTCGACCCGTACCACGTGGCGGGTGGATCGCCGCAACTCGCGACGCCTTAGGGATGTCGCGAACCGAGCTCGCACGACGACTGGGGGTGCAACCTAGTTCGGTGCTCAAGCTGGAGAACAGCGAGCGGGCCGGGACGGTGCAGGTTGATACCTTGCGCCGCGCAGCCGCGGCCATGGATTGTGAAGTTGTCTTGCTGGTGGTGCCGAGACAGTCGCTGCAGGCAAGCGTCGATCAACAGCGCCTGAAGCTCTTCAACGCCACATTCAATCGGACCGCGATCCACATGAAGTTGGAAGATCAGGCGGTCTCCGAAGACCTTCGACGCTATCTCCTGGAACAGGCTGAAACCGAGATCCCGGATACCGCATTATGGCGGGTACGGGAGGAGGATCTTGGCTGATCTTCAGCGATTCAAATTTACACCCGAGGACAGGCGAGCCTTGGTAATGACTGCGTCCTGACACTGTATCCGTAGGTCGCTCGGCAAGAACAGCCGCAAGTCCTTGTCCAGATTGTCTGGTTACGACTGGAAGATCCGACTTCAGGGGAACTGAAGTAGCTTCGCGTCGACATCTTTCAAGCGATCAATCAGTTGACGCGAACCAATCACGGACTAGCTGTGATCTCGACGTCCCCCAGGTTTTGAGCAGCAGGTTGATTTGGAGTTCAATCCCCAACGAGATGGAGATTGGACGTGAAGAAGCGCATTTCTGAAGAGCAGATCATCGGCTTCCTGCGTGAGGCAGAAGCCGGATTCCCTGTGAAGGAGCTGTGCCGGCTGCATGGTTTCAGCGAGGCTTCGTACTACCTGTGGCGCAGCAAATTCGGCGGAATGACGGTGTCGGAGGCCAAGCGGTTGAAGGACCTGGAGGCCGAGAACACCCGGCTGAAGAAGTTGCTGGTCGAGCAGATGTTCGAGAACGAGGTGATCAAGGGTGCCCTCCGGAAAAAGTGGTGAGCGCACAGGCGCGCAGGATGCTGGTGCGGAATCTGGTGGAACGGAGACTGAGCGAACGGCGGGCGCTGGCTGTGGTGCGGATGAGCGCCAGTGCGCTGCGTTACACGCCGCGTCCGGACCGCAACGTCAAGTTTCGCGAACGCATCCTGGCGCTGGCGTAGCGGCACAAGCGCTATGGCTTCGGGATGATCCATCTGAGGCTTCGGCAGGTGCAGTGCCGGTGAACTACAAGCGTGTAGAGCGGCTGTACCAGGAAGCCCGGCTGCAGGTGCGGCGGCGCAAGCGCAAGAAAGTCACTCTGGGCGATCGCCAGCCGCTGTTGCGGCCCGAGGCGGCCAACCAAGTCTGGTCGATGGACTTCGTGTTCGATCGCACGGCCGAAGGCCAGGTGATCAAGGCACTGACCATCGTCGACGATGCCACGCATGAGGCCGTCGCCATCGAGGTGGAACGGGCGATCTCCGGCTAGGGCGTGGCGCGGGTGCTGGATCGTCTGAGACAGACGCGGGGCCTGCCGCGGGCGATTCGGACGGATAACGGCAAAGAATTCTGTGGCAAGCAATGGTGGCGTGGGCGCACGAACGCGGTGTGCAATTGCGCCTGATCCAGCCGGGCAAACCGAGCCAGAACGCCTGCATCGAGAGTTTCAACGAACGCCTGCGCGATAAATGCCTCAACGAGTACTTGTTCCCGACGCTGCTGCATGCCCGTACCGAGATCGAGACTTGGCGACGGGAGTACAACGAGGAACGACCGAAGAACGTCCTAGGCGGACTGACACCTGCCGCCTACGCGAAACAGCTGATGGCCAACGCCGCTACGATGGACCCGGGACTCTAAACAACCCCGCTACTGATAGCGTGGGGACGTCGATACAGGCGCGCCACTGGATCAAGTCATAGCAGCTCGTGGTATCGACTGAAAACCACGAGCTCGATGCTCGCCAAGGGCGCGCAGCCCCCGACCGACATACCTAATCATTCAGCTGAGGCGTGGGGTTTGCTTAAGCGAATCTTTTCGAAGCTGGAGTCCAATCGTCGGTGTAAACTTGGCAAAGGAGTTATGCGAGGCTAGTGTGGCATGGAGTACAACCCGTTTCGGGTGGAGCTTGAGCAGCTCATTGGAGAGGTGGAGCGCACGCGGCACGCTCTCGACCAAGTCAGCAAAGATTGCCAGCGTTATGATCAGTACGACGTCGCCGGGGTTCAGTCTAAAGCTGAGGCGGTGAAACAAGTTCTCCCTACCCGTGCCGCCAAGGTAGCGGATCTTACTCGACGCGTACAAAGTGCGCATGAAACCATTATCGACTTGAGAAATCGCTCCTCGATAGGTATCAATCCGCTTTTCTGGTTTTCCGATGAGCGCCAGCGCCTCCTCAAACAGTGTAGCGAAGCGGAGCAGGTGGGTGCTCGGTTGAATCAAGAGATGAAGGGCGCGACGGCTTCTCTTGGAAAAGCCCAGGAGTTCTCCAAGCAGGTGAGTGACTCGATCGCTTGGTATGTGGCGTTCGATCGTACGGCTGCAGGCGCTCGCAAGCGGACCATGGAACGGCGCATTACGAAAATCGAAGCGGGGCTTCCGGTGTTACACCAGAAAAGCAACGCACTCGATTCGGAAATCGTGCCAATGTTGCGTGACCTCAGTGAACAAGAATCGCGGCGATCCGCTGCTGAGAGCAGGCTGGTCTCAGCAGAGCATTACGACCGTCGACTCAATAGTTCGGCCAATAGTTACGAGAGGCGCATGGTCCATGAAGCGTGCCGGACTGAGTTTGGGAGTAGCAGTCCCTCCCAGGTGATTGAACGATCCCGTCGCGACAAGGAGTCGGCTGAGCGCAGCATTGCCAAAATAAATAGGCATCTCGAGCAGATTGTACAACGCCACACACGGCGCATTGACCGCCTAGTGTTCGACGGGAAGAATCTTTGCCACGACAAGCAGGGGGCCTTCATTGGTCTCGGTCCGCTTAAGGCGATTATAGGTGCGATCCAAGCCGAGACAAAGATGATCTTCGTGTTTGACGAGTCCATCCGCACGAGACACGGGTTCGACGAGCGGAAAATTCGCAATGTTCTTGGGCCTGGCGTCACCGTCCACATCGTTAACGGAACCGCAGACGAGACAGTGCTGAGCCTCGCGTCAGAAGACCATGACTACGTTGTAAGCAACGATCGTTTTGTTGAGTATCGATCGAACGCAGCGGTGAAAAAGCGCCGAATTTTCACGCACGAGATCGTAGAGAACCGCGTGATGATCAAGGACCTCGGCGTCTCCGCTCCGTTTGCCTGATCAGCAATTTCTTTCACTCGGATTACGGGAAACGTGTGGCGTGAGCCACGACCGCGAGTACAACGAAATCTTGATTTTTAGGTGGTGTTATCGTCTTGAGTGACTTCGCCAAAATCACCGGCCAAGTAACTTGGTGAGGTCATAAGCGCTGAAATGGTATGTTCTTCTTGCGTGTCTCATTCGCGCTGGCGACTTGGGGGCAGCGCGGATCCGGAGTTCCGATTATCCCTTCAGTCTGATAACCGCTACCCAGACAGCCGCCACGGCACCATCCGAAATAGCGGCATGCGTTGCAAACGGGATGTGTTACCTGAATATTTGGTGGGTTGATAAGAATCGCACGGAGCTCTGATACATGCAGATTTCCCATCGGTCGATCCTTGAAGCACGTGCAAGGGCACACATCGCCGTTTGTATATATATAGGCCTTCGCTGTGCCCGCCCCGCAATTTGTCGCTGAGGGCGGGAGTTCAAGCGCTGCTAGGGTGGCGTCGGGAAGTGTGTCGAGACGAGCGAAGTCGTACATAGGCGTCATTATTAGGCGCGTCTTCGTCGGTAGCTCTCGCAAGCGATAAACGTGCTCGTTCCACTTCTGGCCATTTACCTCGATCCCTGCAGCAGCCCTGCCGGCATAAGTAGCCCGTTTGATTGCGATATGAGCCAATCCAAGGGTATCCAGAGAGGCAATGAAGGCATCTGCGTGCACCAAGAAGTCCACATCAATTATCGTCGTCGAGACGCTGCAGCGAATGCCGTGATCCACCAATCGCTGCAGCGTCCGAATCGCCCTGCCATATGAGTTGGGGCCGCGAATCGCATCGTGCATTGCCTCGTCACCATCCAGAGACACCTGGACGGAGAGTTGTGGATGATGCTTCAGCCCATTCAAGGTGGCCTCATTAAAGAACGAAGTCACACCATTAGTATTGATGGTGATACTAAGGCCGAGCTTTAATCCGAAGTCAAGTATTTCCCGGAAGTGACGATGTAGCGTCGGCTCGCCCCCGCTCAGTAGCACTTGGCTGTCTGGATGGCTTTGCGCGATCTGTGTGAGCGCACTCTTGATCATGCCAACTTCAGCAGTTTCGTTGCGATAGGGGGACGAGTCACGAATGCAATGCGAGCAGGTCAAGTTGCAACGTTCCGTAATGATGAAATAGAACTGCTCCATCATTCGAGCTCGAGATACGGTCGTGGTCGCGAGGAGCTATGGATAGGGCGATTGGCCTGTGCACGTAGCGCGTCAATCAGCTTCTCGATCATGTCAGCGTTTGGGAGTGCCGTGGGGTGCATGCCAGGTTGGTGCACATATGCTTCCATCAGTTCGCCGATATCTGGATGCGATTCCAATGCTCGGACCCAATCTCCAAGCGTTAACGGATACCAGCCGAGTGCTAGATGGGCGGAATGATCTTCCTCTGTCTGAGTAAAATGCCAGACTCCACGAGGACAATAGAACACGTCGCCTTGGTTCAAGAGCACAGACTGCCATCCAGTGAAGTTTTCATCCACTGATGGCACTGATTGGTGGCGCATCGCGCGCGACAGTACGTGTGAGTCCTCGCGATAGAACCAGCGTTTTCTGCCATGTATTTGGATGGCAAAGACATCGTGCCTGTCGAAGTGAATGTTTACTCCTTGCGTACGCCGTGCTGTGTAGTAGGCATTAGCGCTCACGCGGGTGCGAATTTCCTCACTCAGTTGGTCGACAAATGCCTCAAGCGGAGGGTGGCACTCTTGGATTCGATCGTGAACAAGAGTTCCTCCGCGGGAAATTGCGAGCAGGATCTTCTTTCGATTTAGTTCGTTGTTGAGATTATTGCTATAACGATCCTTGTCATCTATCAAATCATACTTGTGAATCGTATTGCGATGATCTGTTACTCGTACGCGAGGGTATTGCAGAGATGAAAAATTCAGAATTGAGTTGAAGTCGTTCAGGGAAAAAACATTTGCATACCTCTCTGATGATCCGGCTATGTGCAGCGGGCGCCTGTTGTAGAAATTACTGAAGAAATAGGCGACGGACACGTTACCTAGGAGGAACTGAATAAGGGATTCCGTATTTTCACTCATGATATGACCAGGCCCGGACGTGTAACTAGGGAGATGCGCCGTCTGCGCAGGTGTGCAATTTGTGCTTTTGGGATCTGATCCTCGATGTAGCTGATATCTAGCTCGCGCAGATTGGGAAGATAGAAAATCCACTCGGGCAGGCTCGTGAACTTTGTTCTGGCTAAGCCGAGGGACTCGAGCGCGGCGCAATTGCTTAGAGATTCGGGCAATGCCGATATTGGATTGGCACCTAGATTGAGGTAGGTAAGGGCCGTCTGTCCTGCAGGCCAATTGAAGAAAGTCAACCGATTGCGATAAAGGCTGAGCGACTTGAGTCGGGCTATGTCCTCAGGCATCGCTAGGAACTCATGAAGACTATTTTTATGTAGATAGAGGTGTTCAAGTTGCTTAGGCAGTTGTATGAGGTCGGTCTGCGATAACCCGTTTGCCGCCAGACCAAGCCATCGACAGGCGCCCAATCGCGGCACAATCGCGCCCCAGGATAGATTATTGCTGCCGAGATCGATTGCCTCAGAGTGCAGTACACCTGACAGATCAGACAGCGTCTTGTCGTCGAGTCCGGCGTGGGTCATCTTCAGGATGCGTGGAGCAATCATCTGCACGTGATGTGAAATTATCGCTTGGACTGAGCGCTCGACAGATCTCAATAGGCTATGTCCAGTGGAATTGTCGTAGAAGTCAAGCAGGCGTTTGTATAAATGCCATTTGGGTGCACGCGGCAGGAGGCGGGCAATACTGTTTAGTTCGCGGACATCACTAAAATTCATCGCATTTGCGAGATCAATGATTTCGCGAGCCAGCACGTCAGCGGTAAAACGATCGAGTTTTGTTGCTAGTAAATCAAAGGCACCCGCGTTGCTGAAAAGGCGGCGGACCTTAATGCTGAAAGGTGTATTGGGCGAGACGAATTCGTCAGACACATGACGATCACCATGTGCAACCACCACCACGGCACAGTCCTGATGAATGTGGTGCGACACTAGGTTTTCCAGATTTATGCTCGTTTCATCCGTCAGATCATTGTCGCCCCAAACCGGAAGAAGCAGTACGACCATGCTGTGACTGCTGGATCCGCAAGACATAGGCGCGTGATCGGACAGTCGTGTGCGGTGAAATACGATGCCCTGGGCGCGCAGGGCATCGTTGAGTAAATTTTCTCCCTCGGTCTCCTTGGGTAGCCCTGAGACGACCTGAAAAAAAACGGGCATTTGGGATAAGCGAATCAGCGATCATCCTTATCGCAGTGGTCAGTTTCAAACCATTTGCCAAACATTCCCGATAGATCGGACACAGTTTGAGCATCCAGATCGCTCAGCTTCAGCATCTCGCGACGTGGACTATTCTCTGCTGAGACGAGACTCGTCGTTGCAGTGTTGACCGTTTGAATCGATTGCATGGCTATATCCTGTTGTGAATTATCTATATTTAGTGTGCCCACAGGGAGCTTCTTGTTAGTTGTGGTGCTGTTGCAGCATAGAGGAAAAGGTAGTGCTTGTTAACAAAGGCGCTTCATGGGCCGGAGCAAAGGCTCGTTGCCCAGCGTGGCGGACTTTACCAGCGGCTGTTGTCCGTTAAGGCGGCACACGTGTTCACATGGGTGCTGCTCGGCTCATTGGCCGTAGGGGCATGCTCTCAGTTCGCGTGCCGGATGCGGCTTACGTGCATCCGAGGTCGGATAGATGAATGTGGCGGCCGATGTGCAAGTTGGCCATTGGCGTTGTTTTGGGGCTGTGGTCTGGCTCGGTGCTTCTGCAGGGTTTGGCCTCTTGCCGGAGAGGATTATTGGTACGGAGGCTGCACCGTGTAAGCGGCCATCACGCTCAATCTTTGCTCGCCGCCTCATTTCGGAAGAGGTCGCCTAGCTCAACCGTCTCATAGGATGGGCGATGGCACGACGACCGGGTGGTGCTCCCTGAGCACACGGCCAGTAGCCATTGGCGTGAAGGGGGGGGGGGGCGCTTTCCGGCTACTTTTGGTTAGCCTGTGTAGAAATCGGTACACCCCAACTTGGGGATTGGCGGGGGTGAGCCATCTGCATATGGTATGTCCCAACAGATCGGCATTTGAGGGGAGCGGGCCGCTAGGCACCGCAGGGACAGATGGCTAGGACCACGAAGCTGCAATCGGCGGGGCTGGATTTACTGGACCGTATCTTCCAGAACCAGCTTCTGGTTGATCTTCATTTTTCTGAAGCGGAGCGCGACGCCCTTCATAGCATCGGGACCAAGGCACGGAAGCTCTCGTCGGCGGCCGGTCTTGAGGGCCTGGCACTGGAGCGTACCATTCACTGGTCACTTGCTCTGGTGGAGCTGTATGCCGCCGATCATTTGAGCACGCTGGCGCAGATGGCTGACATGCCCTGTGAGCCTATCGATCAGAATGCGCTTGGTTTCCTGACCAATTTTGAAGCCGCTTTCATTTTGGCCTTGGCAGATAAGCAGGATGGCTTGGGCCAGGTCAGTCATCGTGTAGCGGTTGAGCTGGTCGGCGAGGTTACTACCATGACGGCAACGGTGCGCCACCGGCTCGCTGAGCGGGTGTTTGCCGTCGAATTTCCCGAGGGGCCGCTCGAGGTACTGGCGTGGTTGTGTGAGGCCAATGTCATCGTGCCAGCCAAGTTCCGTGGCCGGCGTGAGCCGCGGTCACTTGCTGCAGTATCGTTGCGTGCGGTTGCGTTGTGGGAGTTGGATGGCATTCGCGAGGTTCTGCCGCTCCTGTTGGCGACAGATTCGGTAAAGGAGGGGCAGGGCGGTCGCACGAACGGGGGCGTCGATGCGACGGGGTGGCTTCGCAACATTCTTCGTTCGGAACAGATCATTGGTTCCGATGCGGCTTCCGGGCGCATCGTAACCCTGATGCGTAGGCAGAGAGCACGCGTAGGCTTGGCGCAGTCGCGGACCATTTTATTGTTGGATAGCACTAGTTGGGATACGGCGGCGCGTGTGCATAGCGTTTTGCCAGGGCTGGCCGAGCTTGCATATTGGGACAGGGGAGTGGTGACCCATCGCGGCAAGACGACAAGTCCCATAGCCGCGATGATGCTGGCCAAGGCAGTACTGGCGCATCCGAATCGGACCGTGTACAGCGCCGAGTCCGGCACGACTTTGGCGCACGACGTTGTAAACATGCTCGCGCAGTTCGGACTAACGCTGTCTGCCGATACGGTGTATCGCACATACAGCAATCGTCACAAAGCGCACATGGAGCGGACGGCGCTGTACTACAAAATGTTGCAGACAGCGGACATTGCTTTCCCTTTCGCAACTCGGTGCCCGTATCAGGTTTGGACTGCTGTGATAATGGACGCGACAGAAGATAGTAACTAGTAGGTAGGGCTATTGGCCTAATTTCTTTGGCGAGCACGTGTGGACGCCCATGGCGCCTGCAACGATGGTCTGCGATTTCAAAAGGAGAACGCAATGAACAGTGATGCGAATAATCGGGTACCTCGGGCCGTCAAGATCGGGGAAGTGGCAGCTGCCGGCTTTGGAATGGCTACCGGTGCGGGCGTGGGTGGTGCGATCGGCGCCGCCTCTGCAGCCGCTGTTGCAACGGAGGCGGTCGTTGCCGGCTCGGTGGTAGCTGGATCATCTGCTGCGAGTACGATTTCAGCGCTGGCGGCGGCTGGCGGTGGGAGTATTGCCGCAGGAGGTGGCGGGGTTGCAGCCGGTGTTTCAACCATCGCAACAGCCGCTGCTACCACTACCGCGATCGTTACCGTGGGGTGGGTTGTCGCGGGTGCTGCGGTGCTTGGTGCCGTCGGGTGGGGTGTATACAAAGCCGCAGACCATTTGCTTACATCGGATTAGCACGTGCCACATATCGGCCGAGCTTTTGCGGGGCCGTGAAAGTCATGGGCGAGAACGGAAGGTGACTAATCTTCTGTTGGTAACAGTCGTATAGCAATTCGGCAAGCGACGCAGTATCCCATGTGAAGTGTGGTCAGCTGGGTTGCTGCCAAATCCAGTTCAGTACGGTCATAGGGGTACTTTGCGGATGGGCGATGATGATGTGCCTGTAAGAACTAGCCAGCCTCTGGTCGTAACCGCTATCGGGGCCCACCATATGGTAGTTTTTCGGGAGAAAGCCCGCTGCAAATATTAGGTTCCTGCAAGGTTTAGGAGTCAGAATTAATAGAATAGCGAATCTTCAATGGTGTATGACTCAAGGAAATAGGTACTCTCGTACTCATTCCAGCAAGCTCGGCCGGTAATTTTCTTGCGGCCACTAACCCAAAGCCAAGCCTCACCCAAGGGAGCCTTGACTGAAAGCCAAGTGCTATCACCGGAAACCTGAATGCTGCAGCCATCGCCCTCGTCCCGGCTCAGGCTGGTTACCTCTCCATCAACTTTCTTTGCCTTGCGCTCTTTGTGGACAGGCAGTGCCATCAATGCTTCAGGGCTGGCTGTGGGCAGGGCCTGGGGAGGGATCTCAGGAGATTCGAACATTATGGGGTTGTCATTGAAATGTTCGTTGTTAATCGCCTGGAATATCTTGACTATGGAGGTATCTACTCCACAAGCTTCTGCGGTTTCTGGAGCTCTACGTAAGGCGTTTTCTTCCAGATTCATTTTACAGAGTTCAAGTTTATCTAATAAAGCTCTCATCGCTGAAGGGATGGTGTCCAGCCCTGATTCTGAATATAAGTCAACAATGTACCTTCCGGGTACTATTCGGATATCGCCAAATTCACAGAATCCTTTCAGTGGCTGAAATATCTCTTTTATTGATTTCTGGAAATAATTGAGAAGGTCGGTGTCTTCATTTATTGAATGATCGGGGTTTGATGTTATTTTCGGAGATCTGATTGATAGCGTTGCAAAAATCGCTCTGGTAAGAGTCGGGTTAGTCAATGTTTTCCCTCTGGATCACCGCCGACGGGTTGCCGCGCGTTCGGTGATAATATGAGGTTCCCGAGGTGCATCTATGCCAAAGAATGGGTGCTGCTTTAGCCCGTCATTGGCCCCTCTTGCTGCAGTTGGCTTTCAAACATGCTTCAAAGAGGCATGCGATTTCGTGCGATCCATGCTGAGAGCAATGCCCACCTCAATGCGGGCCAGATGCCATAGCTTGCACCGCCCGTCTTCTTTTCGATGCCGAAGAGTCTTATGCCGTGATCTTCCTCGTGCTCAAGGCAGCGGACATCGTCAGCAGTGTCCCGGACCAGATTACGGAAGCAGGCCATCGCAACCGGATCAAGCAAGCGACAGCCATCTGCCATGATCCTTCCGCCGGAAATGTTTACCCAGTCGTCCGCGACCGCCGCTAAGCGCGAATCTTCGCTCTCAAGGAGCTGAAGCAGCCGGGCGGCATAGCCGGCTGTTCTCGGCGGAGCGATGGAGCCTTTCGCGCTCCCGATTCTGCATCTGGTGCGAGCACAGAATGTTCTAACCGCGCTGGCGATCGATTCAACCTGCAGCTTGCTCGCTCCGTGCATGGCTGACAGGAAATCGCTATCGATGCCCTCGGCCATGGAGCGCAAGATGCGCTCTACGCTCTTCCAAGAGAGATCCCCGGCGTAACGCTGGGCTTCGGGGGCGGAGTGGAGCGGAGCTTCCGTCCAAGTGGGCGGATGAAGCTGAAGCAGCTTGGTAACAAAGTCCCGAGAGCCCTGCTCTGCATGGCGCGTGTAACGGCTAATCACTCTTGAAGGCAAGCCGCTGATGGCGGATGCGCCAGTGCTGGATGAAACCGCATGTACTGATTGTTCATTGCTCAGGTATGCACTGGGCTCCCCGACATAGTTGATCAAGGGAGTCGTAATAAGTGCATGTCCATCAAGGCGCATGGCGTGTGCCATATCCTTGGCCAGAGACTTGCGGTCTTCCATGACGAGGCGATGTCTTTGCCGAACACGGCGCTTTCGCAGCCAATAGGTCCGACCACGCTGCTGATCAGTGCTCCAGCGAACCAGTGAGCCAATACGGCCACTGACTTTGCGAAGGTCATAGCGCATACCAAGGGGTTCGCCCGGGACCTGGAACAACGGCACACGTGAAAGATTGCCGGTGACATGGGGAGTGCAGACCCCGGCCAGCCACTTACGGAACCAAACGGCATGTTTTAACCACAGCTCACCCTGCAGAGGTATGAAGCCAGCGGAGGTGGGGGTCTTGATGGATGCATAGATCCCTCGGGCGCGTAGTAGGACGTAGTCCTGTTCCGGACCCATAACAATGTCATCTAGCGTCAGGCCGTGAATAGAGCGTGGTCGGATTCCGGATGCTTCCGCGATCAGCCCGGTGATCAGGCATACCTCGCTGTAGCGTCGCTCCGCTGGATCGGCATCAGTGGTCTCCATCCGTACAACTTCCTGATACAGCTCTTCCAGAACGCGTTTTGCCTCATTGTCCGCGACAACGGCTGGGTCGCGCCCCAGTGATGCTTGACCAAAATTACGTCGAAGCATGTCCCAGTTTGGCTCTGATATCTGGTGACGCTTGATCGCGAAATCAAAAAAGCGGTCTAGCTCTTCAACGATCTCTTGGTGCTGGGACCTTCTTGATTTCTGAAACGAGCTGCAGCAAAGCACGGTGAATTCATCACAGGACAGGTTTCTCAGCGACTCTCCCGCCGGGACGGTGCGGAACACTGGCTCTATCCGGTAATAGGTCTTGAGTATCGTGGATGGCGCCTGGCCGCCTTTGCTCGAGGGCCCGCCGTTCACGAGCAGGTGCCATGTGTACTCAAGGAGCAGACGTGCTTTGGTTGGCACTTCTTCGACTTTGCTGAGGGTGTCCTCCACGAGTAGACGGAGCTGATGACGCTTGGCCTTTGGTGGCCCGACAGGGTTGCCCAGGATGGTTCCTGAGAAATCGGGATGAAACGCCTGCATCACATTGGCGATGTTGCGAACAGGGCGATGTGTAGGTTCTTGGCGGCAGGAGTGTGGGGGCTCCATCTGCGATGCGGGGTTGTCCAGATCCTGCGCTGCGCCAATAGATTCGATAGTGGCGTTGTCTGCGGCCGAGGCCGCGCGGATGTTGGACACGATCGCGGGAGCTGCTGCGCCGCTGGCGATCAACCGCTCGGGGCCATTGCAGCGGATGCTTTTCGCAATGTTGGCTGTTTCGATGAAGTGATGCGCGACTTTCCTATTCGATGCGCCCTGCTTCCAGAGTGCCGGCGCGATACGGGTGATGAAGGCCCCCAGGGAGGCACCATCATTTCGAGTCACTTCCTCGATGGCGTGCTTCCAGCCCTCGAGCTTGACCAGGCGGGCTGTCAGGACGGCTTGGTCACCAGTGAGGAGCATGTGGCCGCCACGATAAGGAGCGCGGATCTGCCAGGATTCGGAGGCGGCGTGCTCCGCACTGTCAGTCTGCCTCAGGGCGTCAGCCGCATCATTCAACGAGCTGCAGGTCGTATGCATGAGCAAAGACAGCAGTGTCATGGACGCCAGCTCAGTGACCGTGTCGACGCCTCCTTCCTGGAGGCAAGGGAGCCTCTGCAGCATCGCCTCTTGCAGGGCATCCATTTGGGAGACGGCCAATCCAGAGCCGCTAAGAAATGGGCTGTAGATCTGGTGGCGGGAAATCACCGGCACCTGTGGCAAGTGGACACGGCATCCATGTACTTTTGCTGTCCGCAGGAGTGCTGCCCGCAATAGGCGCGCGGCTACATGGCGGTGCATATGGGTATATGGATTCTCAGAGAACGAGGTCAGCAGCCCCTGAACTTGAAGGTCATCTATGGGTGGAAGGTGATCCGAAGACAACGGCGTGAAGATAGGGCGGGAGTCCAAGGTGTCTGCGTCGTAATCGAGCAGTACCCGAACGGTCTCGTTCTGAATCTTCTTCCAAACCTCAGCTTCGAGTTGCCGCGTGTTTTCGAGAAGCTCAGCCTTCATGGAGGCATAGCCATCAGCGATGGTCTTGCCATGGTTGGCCCTTTGGGCGGCCCAACTGTCCAGCGGCTGCAGCGGAATCAGGTTGGCCGGCTCCTTGGGTGAGCAGCCGCCTTGCCACCCACATTCATCCAGCCATCTGTCGATGACCGGGGCAATCTCATGCCCAAGCTTGAACGGTGGATATGGTGCGGAGTCGGAGGTTGCGTGATGGGCGTGGGGCATCCAGCCCATCTGGAAATACCTGTGTTCTGGATCAACCCGGTTCTGGATCAGGAACTGACAGAGTCCGTGGCGGTGGAGGTTGGTGCGTTCGCCCCATAGTGGATCAAGTGAGTTCAGCAGCTCTCGAATACCGCTCCTGCCTGCTTCTGTTGTCCCTTCAGGAAGCACAAATAGCGGTGAACTGGCACAGAGGATGGATGACGCAAGCGTCCTTGCGGATCTGTTGTCGCTTTTTCGGGTGATGCGTTCGAGCTCTTTGACGTAGCTTTCCAATTCACCAATGAAGCGCCAACCAGTGCATACGAGCCGGGTGCTGTGTGCAGGATCGACCTGCTTGTCACGGACCACGGCCAGAGCATGCCTGGGGAAGAAGTCGTGCAGCGCCAGCTTGAGAACGCTTGCGTTAGGGCGATGCCCGGTGGCCAGCAGAAAGTGTACGAGCAAGCGGTTACGGCGCTTCTCCCATTCCGCCAGCAGGGATGCATCAGAGGGGCGCCCTCTGGGTCGCTGGGTAGTACCTGCCAGCATGTTCCAGACGTTGGCATACGGGGGCTGCTTGGGGCAGGCACGTGAGCCAAGCCAATGGCTGGCGGCTGCCTCCCAAGGCCTGGACTTCTGATGGCATCCTTGAAAGTTGTTTGCAGACTCAACGACGTTGGCCACAGCAAGGGCAGGATGGCGGCCATAGAAGACGGCGGCCGTCGACAGGCCGAATGTCTCGCCGAACGCCATTTGTGCCGCATCAATCCCAAGCTTGTCCGCGATATGGATTGCCAGAGACAGGCGGTACGTCGACGCTGCCGCAGCCCTTATCTTGCTTGGGTGCTTCGGGTGGGAGCGGGACTCTGCACTGACCAACAGGTTCGCCGCAGTACCAAGCTTTTGCTCGTCGCGATACTTCTGAAGAAGGTAGCCAAGGCGAACAAGCTGCCCGGTAAGCGGGAAGATGACCTCTCCCCCGGTCGGCTGCCAGCGACTGTCCTGCTTGGCGGGGGAGAACTGGTTTTGCGGCAATGCTTCCGGGCGTCGGAGCGCATGGATCGACAGGTCAATAGCCGGAATGCGACCGTCAGTAGTTGTTCCAAAGGCGACGTTGTTGGCCTCGCGTCGACTCAAGCCAGTCTCGATGGCGAGGATCCTGACCAATCCGTACTCGATCGCTGAGATGTCTCCTTCGACAAGGGCTCGCTCTGCTTGTGCGATGGCGGCGCGCCACTCCCACTCACGTTGATCCTTGGGGAGCACGTTGTCGCTCGGCCTGAGCAAGTCAGGAGAGCTTCGCCGGGACATATGGGTTGTCCAGTCGAGTGCAGACCGAAGCTTGGAATCAGGAATCTTCTGGTCGACGCCGATAGCCGGGGACGTGAACCAGGCGCTTTCGTCTTGACCCTCTCCGGATGCCCCTGCCGAGATGTCCGTGAGCAGGATCGTTGGATAGAGCGGGGCATTGATGAGATCAACATCATCCTCGTCAATAACGTCTGACGAGCTCCGCAGGACCAATGAGTGGCAGAAAGCTTCAAGCTCGCGGCGCCATAGCGAGTCAAAGTTCTGATGCCCCGTGATGCCCAGATCGGGGTTCTGGAGCTTCAGGCGCCCCATCTTGGCAAGCAACTGGGTGGGGCCCTTACAGTCAGCGATCGTGTGGGCTAGCGAGGATTTGCCACTGCTGAGTCCTCGGATGGTCTGTGCCAGATCGCTGATGAGGTCTGTCTGCCGTCCCGATAGGTGTGCTTCCAGCAGGAGCCACACCAATGTCCAGGCGATGGGAGGCTGCCCTTTGGCGCTCCGGAAGGAAAACAAGCAAGTGGCAAGCTGAAAGAGTTCCGGCTTCTGGCCGGTTCTCAAGGCAACGTCATTGGCCTCTTTGGCGAGCTCTTCGCCATAGCGGGCGGCATGGGCCAGCAGTTGAGGAAACAGGTGAGCTTGGTAGGGCGGATTCGCCAGTACATTCCGCAGGCAATGAGCCAAGGGAGGTTGCCAGCTGGCAATCGCGATGGGGATTGCCATCGTGCAGGGGGCGCTGGGCAGGTAGTCCGGAGAGCTGTCTACCTGGCCAGCCTGCGCATTGAGATGGGCCACTACTCACCTGATTGCGAAAAATTCCAGACGGAAAATATCGCAATTGCGCCCACCTTAGAAGGACCTAGATCAACATAGAAATGCGATGTGTGAAATTCTTACTTAAATAATTTCTAGTAAAATCAGCAAGATGATGTTGTTCTATGGAACATAGGATCTATCTAAATATATGTGAGTGCATGTTGGATAGCGGCTTCCGAAGCCAGGTCGGGGGTTCGAATCCCTCCGGGCGCGCCAGATTGAAGTCCGAGCCTGTTTCGGGATGTCCAAAGCCCTGCAGAAATCCGGGACGGGCTCCCCGCGGTCTTGTAGACAAATCCCAGCCTCACGCAGAAGGCTGCCCTCGGGGCTGATGCCCTCCCGATGACATGACGGCGGCTTTTCCAGCAGATGCGGGTCTTCTGGCGCCTGACGAAAGCGGCTGCTGGAACCATTGATGGAAGCTATAACGTTTAGCTTTCAGGACGCCGCACATCGTCATGATGCGGTAGTGGCCACGCTGGATCGCTGCTGATGTGTTGCCCTCTGCCGACTTGGCAAAATACTGCGCCGCTCTTTCACGATGTTCCACTCCTCCTCACTGCGTAGTAGCCGCGCACGCCCGGTCCGAATTTCGTCTCGGTTTCGGCCAATTCGCCGTCGTGGCGGAAGGTTCTATCGGTAGGCGGCCTCGACCCACATGTAAGGGCCTAGCGTCGACACACCCAGTGTCCTTTCACCCTGCAATCGCATGACCCCATGAAGCTGCTCGCCGGAAGTGTTTACGGCACCGACGCAGCCCATGGCAAAGAAGGGTGACGGCGCTGGACGACGCAACTGGTTCATGCACGCCCCTGCGCTACGCGAAGGCCTTTGCCTGAAGCCCAAGCACGTATTGCATCTATCGGGATCTGGAGTTGAACCTGTGTATCAAACCCAGGATGCGGTTGATCACTACAGCCTGTTACCGCAGTGGAGGGCGCATTCTCCTACGGCAATCCATCAGTTGGACTGGCGACGCATTCTTCGGGTCTGAACATACTGTCCAGGAGTACAGCCAATCAGTTCCCGGAATGAAGCAATGAAAGCGGAGAGGCTGTCGTAACCGCATTCAACAGCCACATCCGTTATTCGCATGCCCGCCTCGAGCAGGGGGAGGGATGCCAGCAGCCGGCTCCGTTGACGCCATTGACGAAAGGTTAGGCCGGTCTCGGCAACAAAATGTCTGCCCATCGTCTTCTCGCTCATGCCGAGCCGGGCACCAAAATCGGCCATGCGCTGTGTCGAACCCGGATGTTCTGAAAGCACTTCGCAGATCCGGCGCAGTCCGGGATGCCCTGGCCATGGGAGATCAAGTTGACAGCAAGGGGCAGCGGCGAGTCTGTCAAGCAAAACGCTTGCCAGCCGCCCATCGGCGCCGCCGGCATCGTAGTTGATCTGGATATCGCCGAATTCGATGATGAGCTCGCGAAGCAGAGGACTTACTCGCAGCACGCCGCAGCGCCTATCAGGAAGCAGATCGGCTGCCAGGTAGATGCTGCCGATCCTGGTGCCGTCGCTTGCGCTTACCCCATGCTCAACCCCGGGGGGGATCCACACCGCCCTGTCGGGCAATGCTATGAGCCTTCTTTGACGCGTCTCCACGGTAAGAGTGCCTTCCACCGCATACGAAAGTTGCGCCCAAGGGTGGCTGTGGAGTGCAGAAATTGCCCGATTGGCCAGCGAATCCCGCGCGCCGAACAACGGCATCGGCAGCTTGCCCAATCCATGGAGTTGGCCCAGCAGAATCTCGTTGGTGTCGTTTCGGCGATAGTTCACTTCTGTTTACCGATAAAGCTGCAGCAAGGAGCGAGGTACTGTCTCGCCCTCCTTGCTTCCAAGGCATGCGTCATGCTGTTCCAGCATATACGAACATTCTTTGACAGATTCACCGTCATCCTGATTGCGGTGGTTGTCGTTGCAACCCTGTTGCCGGCGACGGGTCGGGGGGCGCTCCTGTTTCATTGGTTGACGACCTTCGCAATTACCCTGCTCTTCTTCATGCATGGCGCCAAGCTCTCAAGGGGCGCGATAGTCGCCGGGCTGACCCATTGGCGCCTTCACATCCTTGTTCTTGCATGCACTTTCCTTGTCTTTCCTCTGCTGGGCGTCGGGTTGAGGCCGTTGATTCAGAGCTTGGTGGGAGAGCCACTGGCAATCGGGATCGTCTTTCTCTGCGTCCTGCCAGGAACCGTGCAGTCGGCTATCGCTTTTACTTCGCTCGCGAAGGGGAATGTTCCAGCTGCGATATGCAGTGCTTCCGCATCCAGCATTCTCGGTATTGTCCTGACTCCGCTACTGGTCGCTCTGCTTCTGGGGGTTCGTATTGGCACAGGCGCGTCCTTGCTTGATGCGATACTCGGCATCAGTCTAGAACTGCTGGTTCCTTTCATCGCAGGGCATCTGTCGCGACCGCTGATTGGCGCGTGGATTGACCGGCATCGCGACATTCTGGGCGCAGTGGATCAAAGTTCCATTCTGCTTGTGGTCTACACGGCGATGAGCGCGTCGGTGGTGGAGGGGCTCTGGACTGCCGTTGACGCCAGGCAGTTGATCGGACTCGGCGTCATCTGCTGCATCCTTCTGGCGCTCATTCTTGGCCTCACCTCCTGGTTGGGACGGTACCTCGGGTTCAATCGAGAAGACCGCATCACCATAGTGTTCTGTGGATCCAAGAAGAGCCTGGCCAATGGTGTGCCGATGGCCAGCGTGCTGTTCGCCGGTGCAATGCTGGGGCCTGCATTGTTGCCACTGATGATCTTTCACCAACTGCAACTGATGGTCTGTGCCGTGATGGCGCAGAGATACGCTTGTCACGTCGATGCCAACGGCTGAGTGGGCGAGTCCAGGCGGCAATGGGGTTGATGGGGCGTGGGCAGCGGGCTGCTCCAGGGCCCATCTGCTGTGAGAGGTGATTCGTGCGTCGCCTGCGATCACGCAGGGGTAGTGGCCTTGGGGCCGCAGGCGTGCGGGTCCAGAAGTATGGGATTCAGATGCGACGAGGATACGGTGGGTCTCGGCATGGTGCAGATCAGTTCAGGACCCGTGCACTGGTCGGCTTCATTTCTGTCTGTTTGTGCTTTGCGGGGCTAAGCGGCTGGTACTTCAAGCTGCAGGTACTGGATCATGAAACATATGCCACCCGCTCCGACCGGAATCGGATCCGGCCCGCTCCGGTGATCCCGGCTCGAGGCGTCATCTACGACAGGAGAGGCCGGTTGCTTGCAGACAATGTTGCCTCCTTTCAACTGGTCGTCAATCCGGAGCAGGTTTCCGATATCAAGACCATGCTCAGCGAGGTTTCATCAGTCATTCCGCTTGCCGAGTCCGACATTCAAGCCTTCAATCAGGGCCTCCAGCTGCGCAGGCGGGGGGCGTCGGTTGCACTGAAGAGTCAACTTACGGAAGAGGAAATGGCCCGGTTTGCAGTGGACCTCTGGCGATTCCCGGGGGTTGAACTACAGTCCCATCTGGTTCGCCGATATGCCTATGGCTATCTTCTGGCGCATGTCATCGGCTATGTAGGTCGACCCAATGAGGCCGACATGGAACGTATTGGCGATGAGGCGGCATTTCTGCCATACGTAGGAAAAACCGGAATCGAGCGCTACTACGAGGAGGCGCTGCATGGAAGATTTGGATATGAGCAGCTCGAGATAAACGCAAGCGGTCGGCCGATGCGCACAGTGGGCCGCGTGCCCGCGCACGCGGGCAAGGACCTGCAGTTGTCGATTGACGTGGAGCTGCAACGTGTCATGGCTGAAGCGTTTGCTGATCAGGAAGGAGCCGCCATTGCGATGGATCCGAGAAGTGGGGAGGTCCTGGCAATGGTCAGTCTCCCCTCGTTTGATCCGCGTCTGTTCGTGGGCGGGATCACACACGAACAGTTCGCCGCCCTGAACTCCAACCCTTCGCGGCCCCAGTTCAATCGACTGGTGCTCGGGGGCGTTGCACCGGGCTCGACGATCAAGCCGCTCATAGGACTGGCTGGTCTAGATGCGGGGCTCAGGCGCCCGCAAGACCGGGTCCTTTCAACCGGTATGTTCCATCTGCCCGGTTACTCGAGGGGTTGGGGTGATTCGCATCGCGGTGGGCATGGCTGGACAGACCTGAGCAAGTCGATTGCCGAATCGGTCAACACCTACTACTACAGGTTGGCGCTGGACCTCGGCATTGAAAGACTCGACAGCTACATGAGCTATTACGGATTTGGCCAGGTTACTGGCATAGATCTGCCTGGTGAGATTGATGGAATCCTCCCGTCGCCTGCCGACAAGCTGCGTAGAAGGAAGCAGAAATGGTACCCGGGAGATACGGTCAACATCAGCATTGGTCAGGGGGACTGGAAGGTGACGCCGCTCCAGCTGGTACGGGGCGTGTCGGGCATAGCCAATGGTTGGCTCCGGCAACCGCATCTGGTTATCCAGCAGCGGGCTGGATTTGATGGCGACTGGGTGGCCATGCCTGAGAGGGCAAGCAAGCCCATCAGCCCGAACGCAGGGAACGTACAAGCCGTTCGCGATGGGATGGCAGCAACAATGCGTCCTGGCGGCGGGGCATGGCGGGCATCCATCGGGGCCAGCTACCCAATGGCGGGGAAAACTGGAACCGCGCAGGTTGTAAGCCGCAAAGGGATCGCTGCCGTCGATCCCAGAAGTCTGCCCCTGCATCTCCGGCATAGGGCGCTGTTCGTGGGCTTTGCCCCGGTGGATGATCCGCAGATTGCCATTGCAGTTGCCGTCGAGGGTGGCGGCTACGGCGGGCGTGCTGCAGCACCTATTGCCCGAAAGGTATTTGATGCCTGGCTGGAGGGGACTGAGGGCTACCAGTAGCCCGTTGCTGGCGCAACGCGTGGTGGGCCATTGGTTGTTCCAATCAGGACCACGACCAGCGATCGATATGAGGTAGTTGGGTTTCAAACGCCCAAGGGGCTTCTTGCCAGCGGTGATGGTGCGTTGCTTCGAACTTGTCAGGGGGCATCGTGGAGGGAACTGTGGCGATATGGAGGCTTGCCAACAGGAGAGGTGCTTGCTGAAAGGCCCGCTTATCAACCTGCTGGAAAGGAAACCCGCCAAAGCGCTGTCCACGCGGTTGTGGCGCCCGCTCATGCTTGGCTCAGAAGCGGTGCGCCTGCAGAGGCGCAGCCGCGCATCGTTTCCGTCGAAGGATCGTTGGCTGCACTGGATCAGTGCGACGCGCTGATCCAGTGCAGGGCCTTCTGCCCATGCACAAAAGGCGCGCGATGAATCCGCAGCCGACAGCCGTATCAAAGCCCGATGTGAGAGACGATCCAGGAAAAAGTGCAGGCCGCAGCAGTGAGCCGATGATCCACTATGTGGAAGGGCACTTCACCACGTCCGGTCCCCGCTTCCTCAGGGATTGGAGTTCGGTTGGGCTTGCACCCCAACCGAGGGAGGGCAGGCCCACGGCAGGCGAAGGTCACCGATAGCCGTGCACTCGGCAGGTGGGCGGCAACCTCGGCTCAGGCCGATAGCTCGCGGCGGATGATTTCCGCGCCAGCGCTGAGTGCATGCAACTTACCGCGGGCAACGTGCCGTGGCAGCGGTGCCATGCCGCAGTTGGTGGATGGGTAGAGCTTGTCCGCATCGACGAACTGCAATGCCTTGCGCAAGGTGGCAGCCACGTCCTCGGGGGTCTCGATGGTGTTGCTTGCCACGTCGATGGCACCCACCATCACCTTCTTGCCGCGCACCAGTTCGATCAGGTCGATCGGTACGTGCGAGTTCTGGCATTCCAGCGAGATGATGTCGAGGCTGGACTGCTGGAGCTTGGGGAAGGATTCCTCATACTGGCGCCATTCCGAACCCAGGGTCTTTTTCCAGTCGGTATTGGCCTTGATGCCGTAGCCGTAGCAGATGTGCACCGCGGTTTCGCACTTGAGCCCTTCGATGGCGCGTTCCAGGGTGGCTACGCCCCAGTCATTGACCTCGTCGAAGAACACGTTGAAGGCGGGTTCGTCGAACTGGATGATGTCCACGCCCGCTGCCTCCAGTTCCCTGGCCTCCTGGTTGAGGATGGTGGCGAACTCCCAGGCCAGCTTCTCGCGGCTGCGATAGTGCGCGTCGTAGAGGGTGTCGATCATGGTCATCGGGCCGGGCAGGGCCCATTTGATCGGCTGCCGGGTCTGCTGGCGCAGGAATTTGGCGTCCTCGACGAAGACCGGCTTCTGCCGGCTCACCGCGCCGACCACGGTAGGTACGCTGGCGTCATAGCGGTCGCGGATCCTCACCGTCTCGCGCTTGGCGAAATCCACGCCGTCCAGGTGTTCGATGAAGGTGGTGACGAAGTGCTGGCGGGTCTGTTCGCCATCACTGACGATGTCGATGCCGGCGTGCTGCTGCTCTTGCAACGACAAACGAAGGGCGTCCTGCTTGGCCTCGATCAATTCATCGCCCTGCAGCTTCCACGGGGACCAGAGCTTTTCCGGTTCGGCCAGCCACGCAGGCTTGGGCAGACTGCCGGCGGTGGACGTTGGCAATAGTTTTTTCATGGTGGATTGTTCAGTTCAGTTCTGTACGGTTGATCAGGCGGCGCAGTGCGCAGCCCAGTGCGTCAGCACGTCGCGGTACGGGGTGATGAAGTGCGCTTCGGTGTAGCGGCCCTGTTTGATTGCCAGCTGGCTGCGTTCCTCGCGGTCGTAGACGATCTTGGTCAGCGAGTAATCCTGGTGCTTGAGGCTGGGCTGGTAGACGCTGCCGGCGGCGGAGTTGGCGTTGTAGATCTCGGGCCGGTAGATCTTCTGGAAGGTCTCCATCGTGCTTATGGTGCCGATCAGCTCCAGGTCGCTGTAGTCGCCCAGCAGGTCACCACAGAAGTAGAAGGCCAGCGGCGCCGCACCATTGGGCGGCATGAAGAAGCGCACCTGCATACCCATCTTGGCGAAGTACTCGTCGGTGGAGGAGAGCGCGTTCTGCAGGTACTCCACGCCCAGTACCGGGTGCTCGTTGCCGGTGCGGTGGTAGGTCTTGCTGCTGGAGGCGCTGATGCAGATCACCGGCGGCTTGCTGAAGTGTTGTGTGTAGGCCGGCGAATTCATGAAGTGCTTGAACAGCTTGCCATGCAGGTCACCAAAATCCTCCGGTGCGGAAAAGCTGGTGCGGCCGTCGTTATAGGCCGGCAGCAGCACGCTGAAGTCGTAGTCACGCACATAGGAGGAGAAGTTGTTGCCGACGATGCCGTCGATGCGGGTGTTGCTGGCGTGGTCGACAATGGTGGTCTTCAGTATTTCGATCAAGGGGAAAACCACCGCGTCCGCCTGCGGCCCAACCGACATCTCGGCGGAGATGATCTCAAGCTCGACCGAATAGCGATCGGCGTTGGGATTGTCCCAGTGCGCGAGGTTGTTGAAGCGGTTGTCGATCATCTTCAGGGTATTGCGCAGGTTCTGCTCACGGCTGCTGCCGCGCGCCAGATTGGCAAAGTTGGTGGTCAGGCGGGTGCTGTCCGATGGCTGGTAGTTCTCATCAAAGCGCAGGCGTTTGATGTGGAATTCAAAGGTTTCGTTCATCGCGGGCGGCTACCGTAGGTTCTGCGGGTGGAGGAGAGCCGGCAATGCGCTGGCTCGGGGTGAGGCCGGCTCTATCAGGCGGCGGCAACGGCGGCCGCGGCTGCCTGTGTATGGCGTTTGAGTTCGAGCAGCGGCAGGGCACGTTGGACGGCCAACTGGGACCGCTGGATCAGGGCTTCGTCGTGCAGGCGGTAGTCCAGGAAGTCCTTGTCGGTCGCATAGACGCCCAGCGGCAAGGTGCGGGCCTGGAAGAAACTGAAGAGTGGCCGCAGCTGATGATCGATCATCAAGGCGTGGCGCTCGCTGCCGCCGGTGGCGGCCAACAACACCGGGGTGTCGATCAGGGCGTCCTGGTCGATGAAATCGAAGAAATGCTTGAACAGCCCGGTATAGGACCCGCGGTACACCGGCGTGGACACAATCAGGATGTCGGCATGCTCCACAGCCGCAAGCTGCTGTTCTACCGCATCGGGCAACTGCGAGCGCCATAGCGCACCGGCCAGTTGCGGGGCCAGCTGGCCCAGCTCGATCAGCTGTTGCTCGCAGTGCAGTTGTTCGCCGACCAGACCGAGCAGGTGCTCGGCCAACGACACCGCCCTGGAGGGGCGCTGCATGCCGCCAGAAACGGCTACGGCGCGCAGTGGAGGATTCAAGTGCGGTTTCATTGGAAATGGATCTGCTCGTTCCCGGATCTACCGAAGTGGGAGCGATGTTAGCGGTGGTATTCCATGACGTAAAATGGTCTTATTTCACCAATCCATGAAAAATCCTCATCCATATGCTTGAGCGCATCCATCTGAGCATCGTGCAGCAGGTCGAGAAGCAGGGCTCGTTGACGGCCGCTGCGGGGGTGCTGAACCTGACCCAGTCGGCGTTGAGCCACAGCATCCGGAAGCTGGAGCAGCAGCTGGGCACCGATATCTGGCTGCGCGAAGGCCGCAGCCTGCGGCTGACCCAGGCTGGCCAGTACCTGCTGGCGGTGGCCAACCGGGTACTGCCACAACTGACGCTTGCCGAAGAACGCTTGGACCAGTTCGCCCAGGGCGAGCGCGGCGCGCTGCGGATTGGCATGGAATGCCACCCCTGCTACCAGTGGTTGCTGAAGGTGGTTTCCCCCTATCTGGCGGCCTGGCCTGACGTGGATGTGGATGTACGGCAGAAGTTCCAGTTCGGCGGCATCGGCGCGCTTTTCGGCTACGAGATTGATCTGCTGGTGACGCCTGACCCGCTATACAAGCCGGGGCTGACGTTTGAACCGGTGTTCGATTACGAGCAGGTGCTGGTGGTTGCCAAGGGCCACTCCCTGGCATCGCAGGCCTACGTCAAGCCGCAGCAACTGACCCGCGAGGTGCTGATCAGCTATCCTGTGGACATCGAGCGCTTGGATATCTACAGCCAGTTCCTGCTGCCTGCAGGCGTGACGCCGCGCCGCCACAAGACCATCGAGACCACCGACATCATGCTGCAGATGGTGGCCAGCGGCCGGGGCGTGGCGGCATTGCCGCGCTGGCTGGTGGAGGAGTACGCCACCCGCATGGATGTGGTGCCGGTACGGCTGGGCGCGCGCGGGGTTGCCAAACAGATTTTCCTGGGGTCGCGCGAGGCGGACAGCGGTATTGACTACGTGCGCGCTTTCATCGAGCTCGCGCGTAGATCGGCCACCACGATTGGCCAGGGTGCACGCCACGCGTGAGATGCGCCGAGGCCGCGCCCGCTCCCTCGAAGGCGGGCGAGGGAATACTGCTGTGAATGATTCGGAATACGGTGACTGTGCGGTTGTGGTGTCCCAGGTAGCCGGGGCTCCGGTGCCAGCTGCAAGTGCCGTGGCCTCGTGTTTGTAGCGTCTTCGATGGAGAAAGAGGTGGGCTGCACGCAGCCCCGACTGGGTTGCGTGCTGCGCCGCGCGGGCCGTTCATCCCTGAGGATTACCAGGTGCGTTGGCCCGGTGCTTGCGGCGTGCCCGCAGGGCGCGGCCCACACGGGATTCGGTACGCCGCTCCAGCACTACGTCGATGTAGTCGGCGGCCAGCAGCAGACCGTCCATGTCCACTCCGGTATGGATACCCAGTTCCGCCAGCAGATAGATCGCATCCTCGGTAGCGAGGCTGCCGGCCGCACCCGGGTAGTAGGTGTTCCCGCCCAGGCCGGAGATGGCGGTGTCGAAGGCGCGTACGCCGTGCTCAAGTGCTTCCACCATGTTGGCGATGCCAAGGCCAAAGGTGTCGTGGAAGTGGCAGGCAATAACATCCATGGGCACTTCGACCGCACAGGCACGCAGCAGTTCGCCGATGGATGCAGGTGTGCCGGTGCCGGTGGAGTCGATCAGGCAGATCTCCCGGCAGCCCATGTCGTGGAAGTGCTTGACCTTGCGCACCACTTCAGTGGGTGCGACCGGCCCACTGAAGGGGCAATCGACAATGGCTGACAATGTGGCGCGCACTTGGATACCTAACCCAAGGGCATAGCCTGATATTTCATCGGCACGGCGCATGCTTTCGGCGACGCTGCAGTTGAAGTTGGCGCGGCAGTACGGCTCGGCTGCCGCCGAGGACACGGTTATGTCACGGCAGCCGGCGGTAACTGCCATTTCCAGGCCTTTCAGGTTGGGAACCATCGCCGAGCGGATGCGGTTGGCCTGGGAACCTCCCAGCAATGTGAACACCGCGGTGGTGTCTGCAAGCTGCGGCACCCAGCGTGGCGAGATGAAAGCGCCTACTTCCACCTCGCGCAGGCCAGCAATCTCAAGCAGTTCCACCAGGTTCATTCGCACGATCGGGTCGAGGGCTTTCACCTGGCTTTGCAGGCCCCGGCGCGCGCCCACCTCGATGATGCGAACACGGTCAAGGCCCGTGCTTCTTGCGTCCATCATCGCTGCCTCCGCTTGCGCGATGCTGGCGGAGCGGTGAAGCCGCTTTCCCTCGGTTTGTGTCTACGTTCATAGGCATCGAAGCAAACCGTCATGTGCACAGTGATGGGCGCATCCGGGTTTCCAGGCACGTGGGTTCTGCAGCTGCGGGGAGTGTGTGGGTACGCGCTCACAAGGCTTCCGTGGACAGGCTGGGAGGCGCTCACGATGACCGACCCAGAGTGCGCTGCGATGCGCCATATCCCACGACTTACAGATACAGCTGGATAGAACAGTTGCCGAGAACACAGTCAGATTTATCTGACAGAAAATGCTTATTTATGCTCTTACCGAGGCTGTTGGTCGGTGGATACAGTCCCTGCGGACGAACTCCCCCTGGAATAGAAATGCTCTCGGAACCGCGAAAGATCTCACTGGCCGAAAAGGTCGCCATGGATATTGGACGGCAGATATTGGCGGGGATTCTCAAGCCGGGTGACAAACTGCCGTCGCTGCGCGAGTACGCGCGCTTGAATGGCTACTCGAAGAACACGGTCATATCGGCATTTGATCTGCTCGGTGAACGGGCACTGGTCGAGCCCAGGCACGGCAAGGGCTTCTTCGTGCGCGGCGTGGAAGCGCCTGCGGAACGTGAAGAAGATGAGGAGCCTGTGGGTTACAGCCGGGTAATCGACACCTTGTGGTTGATGCGCCAACAGGCCATCCGTGAGCCGGGACGTTCGCATCTGGCCGAAGGCTTCCCACCGGTGGATTGGCTGACCTACATGCGGCTTGATCGTTTTCATCGGCAGGTGGTGCGCTCGGTGGGCGGTCTGTTCCGTCAGCCACCACCTGCAACGCGACCTATACCGTGACCCAGGCTGATCTGGTGGCCGGCAGCGTGACCAACGTGGCTACCGCCAACGGCACCCCGACCGGTGGCACGCTGACGCCGCCGACGGACACCGTAACGGTCACCGCGCAGGCGACGCCGATCGTGGCCAACGACGACACCATGGCTCCGGTCAGCGGCAGCACGGGCGGCAAGACGCCGACCGTGCTGGTCAATGACACCCTGGATGGCGTGCCGGTCACCACCGGCAGCGTGACCCTGCACAGCACCGGTACCGGCAGCACCGGCACCACGCTGGGCCTGACCACGCCGCCGGCCGCCGGCAGCATCACCATGAATCCGGACGGCAC
>PJUF01000114.1_pt1 | contig 82502 bp, 86 predicted proteins | sample 1512191 | NCBI WGS metagenome assembly PJUF01 (sample SAMN08177673, study PRJNA422409) | Feces metagenome, whole genome shotgun sequencing project. | isolation source: Chicken feces (3) enriched on wood chips | host: Gallus gallus | place: USA: Madison | collected 2015-01-15 | reverse complement strand
CGATCCAGGCTTCGAGCCGGTCGGGCGTGGTGACGATCTCGTAGGCGTCGTAATTGACCGGGATGGCCTTGACCCGCGCATGTTCGGCCGCGGCATGGCGGGCGGGGCCGGAGCCGGGCACGACATTGGCGGCGAGCTTGGCCTTGGCGACCGACAGCGTGGTGGATTTCTGCGGCGCGCCGACATCGGTGCTGCCGCCGGCCTTGAGCTCGGGATCGGGCTCGAAATCATCGGGATTGGCTTCAAGCAGCGTGGCGAGGCGCTTGGTGATGGTGGCAAATTCCATCGCCTTGAGGAAGGGGAACAAAGCCGAAGGGCTCATCGGCTGGCGCACGAGGCCGTCGAGGTCGATCTCGACAGGCACCTGGCGCTCGAGCGTCACGAGGCGCTTGGAAATGCGCGCCGATTCGGCATTGGCGATGAGCTTTTCGCGCCGGGCGTTCTGCTTGATCTCGGTGGCGCGCTCGAGCAGGGTTTCGAGGTCGCCATAGGTATTGATGAGCTCGGCCGCGGTCTTGACGCCGATGCCGGGCACGCCCGGCACATTGTCGACGCTGTCGCCGCAGAGTGCCTGCACGTCCACCACCTTGTCGGGGGTGACGCCGAACTTGGTGAAGACCTCGTCGGGGCCGATCCACCTGAGCGGGGGTTGTCCGGGGCGGGGAATGGTGTCGAGGAGGCGGATCGAGCCATCGGGCTCGACCAGCTGCATCAGGTCCTTGTCGGAAGAGGCGATGGTGACCTTCATGCCGGCGTCGCGCGCCATGCACGCATAGGTGGCCATGATGTCGTCGGCCTCCCAACCCTCCATTTCGATGGACGGGATGGAGAAGGCGCGGGTCGCCGAGCGCGTCAGCGGAAATTGCGGGACGAGTTCCTCGGGGGCAGGGGGGCGCTGCGCCTTGTACTGGTCGTAGATGTCGTCGCGGAAGGTCTTGCCCTTGGCGTCGAATATGACGGCCATGTGGGTGGGCGGCTCGTCGCCATCCATGTCCTGGGTGAGCTTGTAGAGCATGTTGCAGAACCCCTGCACACAGCCCACCGGCAGCCCGTCGGACTTGCGCGACAAAGGCGGCAAGGCGTGGAAGGCGCGGAAGATATAGCCCGAGCCATCGACGAGCAGCAGATGCATGACAACGATTCCCTCAAAACACTCGGCAGCGACTTTATCGCCTCGGGGCGGAGGATGGCACCCTTTATTGACCGATCCCGTCAGCAGCGCTTGCCGATCACAATTGCGGCCCGCGACCAATCTTTGCCACTTTTGTGGTGGAAGGCATGTCGCAGATAGGTGAGATGGATATCCGCATCTCCGCTAACCGGCCCGGTGGGGCCCTTAAGGACATCCTGTGCAAATCATCCCCATGAGGGGACCTGGCACCACTATCCTGGTGGTGGACGACGACGCCTTGATCACCCTCAACACTGCAGATGTACTGACCGAGCGCGGATACAAGGCGCTCGAAGCCTTTTCGGCTCAGGAAGCGCTCGACCTGCTCGGCAAGCATCCCGATATCGGGGCGCTGGTGACCGACTATTCCATGCCGGGCATGAACGGGCTGGAACTGGCGGATGCGGCGCGACGCCTGCGCCCGGGCCTGCCGATACTGCTGACCAGCGGCTATGCCGAACTGCCGGGCGATATCGCGATCGATTATGTGCGGCTGGATAAGCCCTATCACGAGGACGACCTGACCGGGCGTCTTGCCGAAATGCTCGCGCCAGCGGGGCAATAGCCCCGCACCGGCCTTAGCGCAGGCCGCTCTTTTCCAGTACACCGAGCCGCTTGGCGTCGTAGTAATAGCCCCGCGCATAAAACTGCATGGCGCGATCGTCATTGCCGCCGGCCGTCACATAGGCGCCGGCGAGATAGCGCACGGCATAACGCAGGTTGGTTTCGGCATCGAGCAGGCCGGCTGCTTCGCCGCGATAGCCCATGCCGCGCGCCGTAGCGTGGCTGATCTGCATGAGCCCGTAATAGGGGCCGTTGCGGGCGCCCGGATTGTATCCGCTTTCGCGCACGATGACGCGGCGCACCAGTTGCTCGGGCACATTATATTGCGTGGCATAATGGGCTATCAGCCCATCGAGAGGGCCGCGCTCGCTGCCTGCATAGCCCAGAAGCATGGTGCTCGGTGCCGCTGGGACCGCGCCGGCCTTGGGAACATGACCGGCGGGCGTCGCCGCGGTCGGAGCGAAGGAGGCAATGGCGGCGCTGGCCGACTTGTTGCCCGGCAGCGGCTTGATGCCGGCCATGGAACATCCGGCCAGGACAAGGGCCAGGGCAAGCGTGCCCGCGATGGCGATCGGCTGAGCCGACATCAGCATTCCTCGTTTAGCATTTCCCTCACCCTTGCCGGCTACCGGGCAAAGGCGGCGGCTTGATGGCGGAAATGCGACGTGACGGGAAGTGTTATCGCCTGTCGCGGCCAGAAAAGCCAGTTCGGACCGGGGTTTGCCGGACAAAGGTTTACATCGCGTCACCATGCCCTACATTAATGCCTTCGCTGTCGCGCATTCTGCGGCCCTCCAGGGGCCCCGCCTGGCCCGCACCCGATGTGCCGGTGCCTGCCGCGACTGAACCGAGAGCCCGCTTTTCTGTTGCGGGCGCAGACACATTCCGAAAGGCTCGTCCCATGACCACTGCCGCAACCGGCGATATCGTGCGCATCCATTATTCCGGCCGTCTCGTCGATGGCACCCAGTTCGACAGTTCCGAGGGCCGTGCGCCGCTCGAATTCACCTTGGGCCAGGGCCAGGTGATCAAGGGTCTTGAACAGCATGTCTCGGGCATGGAGCCGGGCCAGAAGAGCACCGTCACCATTCCGGTCGCCGAGGCCTATGGTCCGCGCCGCGACGATGCCATCCAGCAGCTGGGCCGCGAGAAGGTGCCCGCCGGCATCGATCTCAAGGTCGGCACCCAGCTTCAGGCCCGCACCGCCGATGGCGGGATGCTGCCCATCACGGTGGTCGACATGGACGACCAGAGCGTTACCGTCGATGCCAACCATCCGCTGGCCGGCCAGGACTTGGTATTCGACGTCGAACTGATCGAAGTCGTCAAGGCTGCGTAGGCGCCCTGCGCAGCAGTTGAAGGGCTCCAGTGGAGCCCTTCAAGCCGGAGCAGGCCGTGAGCGCTATGCGCGAATGGCGGGTCGCCGCTTCAGCAAAACAGGTGAAGGGCTCCAGTGGAGCCCTTAAGCCGGAGCAGGCCGTGAGCGCTATGCGCGAATGGCGGGTCGCCGCTTCAGCAAAACAGGTGGAGGGCTCCAGTGGAGCCCTTCGAGCCGGAGCAGGCCGTGAGCGCTATGCGCGACTGGCGGGTCGCCGCTTCAGCAAAGCAGGTGAAGGGCTCCAGTGGAGCCCTTCGAGCCGGAGCAGGCCATGCGCGCTAGGCGCGCGTGGCGGGTTGGCGTGGCGCAAAGCTTATGCAGGCCCGCGCAGCCCTCGAAATCCGGTCCCGGTCAGCGCAGGTCTTCGCGCGGTAGGGAAATGCGACAGATGATCCCTTCGGGCCGGTAGTCCACCACCGCCCCGCCAAACGGCGAATATTGCAGGCTGCGGGTGATGACACTCTGGCCGAAACCATGACGGGTTGGCTTTTCCACCAAGGGCCCACCGCTCTCGCGCCATTCCAGGGCAAAGGAATTGTCTTCGTCTGTGCTGGGTCGCGCCGAGACGGTGACCAGGCCATCTGGCGACGACAGTGCGCCATATTTGGCGGCATTGGTCGCCAGTTCGTGGATCACCAGCCCCAGGGCGATGGCGCCACGCGGCGTGATCGCCTGGCTCAGCCCTTGGGTCACGAGGCGCGAGGACGCGCCTGCATGGGGCGCCAGCTCCGCCTGCACCACATCGGCAATCGACAGATCGGTCCAGCCATTTTCGGCCAGCAGATTATGCGTCGCGGCGAGCGCCTGAATACGGCCCGTAAAGGCTGTCTGGAACCCCTCGAGGGTTTCCTCGTGATGCAGCGTACGGCCGGCAATGGAGAGCACCAGCGCCAGCGTATTCTTCACCCGGTGATCGAGTTCGCGCATCAGCAGCAATTGCTGCTTTTCGGCGGCCTTGCGCTGGGTCAGGTCGACCATGGTGATGACGCAGCCGCTGATGGCCTCTTCGCCCACATGCAGCGGCGCTGCACTCACCTGGTAGTCCTTGATGCGGGGCGCCAAGGGCGCATGCGCCTCGATGCCCTGGACCGCATTGCCGGCCAGTGCCAGTTCGACGATATCGGCGGCCTGCACCATGCCGGTTGCGCCCGGCAGGATCAGCGGAACGATGTCGGCGAAGCGCCGTCCCACCGGATCGCCCTCATAGACATTCTGGGCAGCGACATTGGCGTGGGTCACAATGCCCTGCAGATCGCAGACCAGGACGGCTTCGTTGGCCGAGGCTATGACGGCGCGCGCGGCGCGCTCGCTCTGCAACGCGTGTTCCGCTTCGACCCTTTGGGTGACATCGGTAAAGGTGATGGCGTGACCCTCAATAGCGCCCAGACGCATGGGGCGGGCCGAAACGGCATAGTGGCCCTCGCGCCCAGGCTGCGCGAGCGTGAGCTGGGCACTCTGTGGTGCCAGATTGATCAGGGCTTCGACGGCTTCGGCCACGCCGGCCTCGATGACATCGGCAAAGCGCAGCCCGGTCAGCGAATTGTGCGACGAACCCAGCATGGAAGCCAGGTTGGAATTGACGTAGAGAATACGACCGGCGCCGTCGATCGCGGCTGCGCCCACATCCATGGCCTCGAGGAAATTGCGGTAGGACTGGGTCTCGCCCTCGATGGTGAAGATTTCCGCATCGTCGGGCGTGTCGATGACCAGAGCATCGACCTGGCCTTCACGGATGGCCCGCAGCGTGTCCTCGGCCTCGGCCAGGCGGATCCTGAGCTCGGCGATCTCGCTCTCGCTCATTCTCCCTGCACCTGAAGCGCAACCAGAACCTTTTCCACGTCCGACAGGTCGCCGATGATCTTGCGCAAGGGAACCGGCAATTCCCGCACCAGGGTGGGAATGGCGACGATCGAATGTTCCTTGGCCAGTTTCGGGTTCTCACGCAGGTCGATCACTTCGATCGTGTACTGACCGGGAAGGTGCTCGTCCGTGATCTTCTTCAGATTGGCTATTGCGGTGATCGACTTGGGCGTTTGCCCGGCGACATAGAGCGTGAGCTTGCGAGGAGTGGTGGTCATGTGTTGTCCTGTGCCGAAGTGCCTTCGGCGCGGCGGCTGGCAATAATTTCGGCCTTGTCCCTGTCGACCTGGGCGAGATGGGCCTGCTCGCGGGAAAGAGCGGCCCCCAATTCCTTTTCGTCTGCTTCGATCTCGGCTTCGAGGCTCTCGATCTGCGCCCTGGCCTTGCGGCGCCGCGCTTCGATCTGCGTGCGGATGCGTTCGAATTGCTCGAGGCGATCCAGTTCGGCCCGACGATCGCGCGCTTCTTCGGCCTTCCGGGCAGAGCCGGTCAACGCGCCGTTTTCACCCAGATATGGAGGCAAGAGTCGAATTCCCCCGTCGCCCATGACGAATTCACGTACCTGGTTTGAATGGGCGGTGCCACGGGCCTTCAACAGATAGAGTTCGCGATTGAACTCCCCGTTGACCTCGCGGTTGAGCATCAGCACCCAGGCGTCCATCAACGACGACAAGCCGGCATCGGTTGCGATGTCGCCGCCCTGGCTATGCATGAGATGCGTAAAGACCGCGGTGATGCCGCGGCCCTTGAGGAAGTCGACCATGCGCAGCAGCATGGACTGCACTTCGAGCTTGTCTCCAGTATCGAGAAAGGCCGAAATCGGATCGAGTACGACCAGCCTGGGATCGAAGCGGATGACTTCGCGCAGCATGATGGCGAGGTGCATTTCGAGGCTGTAGAAGGTCGGACGTGCCGCAACGTAATGGACCAGTCCGTCGCGGATCATCGGCTCGAGGTCGAGGCCGATGGAGCGCATGTTGCGCACTGTCTGCTCACGTGATTCCTCGAAGGAAAAATAGATTGCCCGTTCGCCGCGCTGTGCCGAGGCGCCCACGAAGCTCGACGCCAGCGAGGACTTGCCCGACCCCGCGACGCCGGAAACGAGAATGGACGATCCGCGGTGGAAGCCGCCGCCGCTCAGCATGGCATCGAGGTCGGGAATGCCCGAGAGGATGCGTTCCTCGAAGACCTGGTGGCTGAGACCCAGCGAAGAGACTGGCAGCACCGAAAAACCGTCCTGGTCGATCAGGAACGGATATTCATTGGTGCCATGGGCGGTGCCGCGATACTTGACGATACGCATGCGGCGCGTCGAAATCTGGTTATGGACGCGATGGTCGAGCAGGATCACGCAGTCCGAGACATATTCCTCGAGGCCCTGGCGCGTCAGCGTGCCATCGCCGCGCTCGGCGGTGATGACCGTGGTCATCCCCTTGTCCTTGAGCCAGTCGAACAGGCGCCGGATTTCGGCACGCAGTATGGCTGGATTGGAAAAGGCGGAGAAAAGGCTCTCGATGGTGTCGAGCACCACGCGTTTGGCGCCGATGCTGTCGATCGCCAGTTCGAGGCGGAGGAACAGGCCCTCGAGATCATAGTCGCCAATCTCGGCCAGTTCGCTCGGATCGATGGCGATATGTTCAAAGCTGAGCTTTTCGGCCGCCACCAGCGCATCGACATCGAAGCCGAGCGAGGCGACATTGCTCGCGATATCCTCGGGCCGTTCCTCGAAGGTGACGAAAACGCCAGGCTCGCCAAAATCTCGCGCGCCATGGACAAGGAAGGTGGTGGCAAAGAGAGTCTTGCCGCAGCCGGCCGAGCCGCAGACCAGCGTTGGGCGCCCGGTCGGCAGGCCGCCCATGGTCAGGTCATCGAAGCCGGAAATGCCGGTGAGGGATTTGGAAATGCCGGAAGGCTGCTGCATGGGTCGCTCACCTGAAGATCAGCCTATCTAGGGAAGAAAATGGCTCTTGCCAACGCTCTCAAGTGAAAGCGCAGGCCCTATCTGACCGGTGGAGTGAAGTTTTCCCGCATTTTGGCGGCCTTTTCGCGGCTGATGCAGCCCTCGGCATGGTCGTTGACGAGGCCCATCGCCTGCATGAAGGCAAAGACGGTCGTGGGCCCGACAAAGCGCCAGCCGCGTTTCTTGAGCGCCTTGGAGAGCGCTTCCGACTGCGGGCTGGTGCTGCGGCTCTGGGGCGGGACCGGGTTTTCGTCCTCATAGCGCCAGACGAAGGCAGCGATGGATCCGGCCTCTGCGATCAGTTCCTGGGCGCGGGCGGCATTGTTGATCACCGCCTCTATCTTGCCCCGGTGCCGCACGATGCCCTTGTCCGCAAGCAGGCGTTCGACGTCGCTGTCGCCGAAGGCCGCGACCCGGGCGATATCGAAATCGGCGAAGCCGGCGCGGAAAGCTTCGCGCTTGTTGAGGATGGTGCGCCAGGAAAGGCCGGACTGAAAACCTTCGAGACTGAGTTTTTCGAACAGGCGCCTGTCGTCGCTGACCGGAAAGCCCCATTCGTGGTCGTGATAGGGCAGGAATTCTGGGGCGCCGCCGCACCAGGCGCACCGCTTCAATCCATCGGGTCCCTCAAAAAGCGTCATTCCTTGCTCCGCTGCCCACCACGCTGTCGCTGCTGCTCTGGCCGGCCCGGCCGACATATCCTGGCAGTAGCCGCGTTCCCATTGCCAGCGTCAAGCACGGCTGGCTTTGTGCGTGCGCCGCATTTGTCCGGTTGCGCAAGCGCGGCCCTTCGACTAGTTTGCGGCCGTTCCATCGGGCCCAGGGTCCGATTCCGGCCTGCACCCGTAGCTCAGCTGGATAGAGCGCTGCCCTCCGAAGGCAGAGGCCACAAGTTCGAATCTTGTCGGGTGCGCCAATAAAAATCAGTTAGTAGGTAAGCGTCCTCCACAGGCGCAGAACCTTGTCCCATCTGCGGTTGCTGACCGGCTTCAGTTCCGGTCAGACTATCGGGCGTTCCGCACTGCCTTGCCCTCGTCGATACCCGCCACGTCCTCGAAGGTGACGCCGGTGTCCTTTTCAACATAGACCCGGGCGCCCGACTTGCCGATCGCGTTGAGACCGCCGATCGAGCTGCGTTGCGCCATGTTGCGGATCACGAACCGCCGCAGGCCCACAAAAATTGCCGCTGGCGCTCGCCCAAGGCGGCAGTATCGGCGTGCAGGTCATCGTCGATATGGTGAGAGTGGCCGCAGAAGATCGCCAGGCCGCGTGACGGACAGGCAGGGTGAATTGACCGCAGTCAAGGCGCCTGGTCCTGGCGGTGGTAGATGTCAGGTCCCATCGAGATGGCCGGACTGTCCGGCCCTCCCAAGCCGATGGCGATCCAAAAGTGGCAGGAGGAATCCATGAAAGCCCTGAATATCTTGACCCTGATCCTGATCATCGTCGGCGGACTAAACTGGGGCCTTGTCGGTCTCTCGGGCTTCGATCTCGTGGCGACGCTTTTCGGTGCCGGCAGCGTCCTGACCCGCATCGTCTACATGCTGGTCGGACTGTCTGCGCTCTGGCAACTGGTGCCGCTTATCGGGACCTTTGGCAGCGACGAGGTCATGGCCGAGCGCGGCAATACGTTCCGCTGAACCGGCGCCAGCCAGGAACACTGAACAGACAGGGGCCAAAGCCGATCTGCGGCTTTGGCCCCTGTCGTCATCGATGCATCGAAAGCCCTCGCCCTCAGTCGCCCTGACCGGTGACCTGCAGATGCCAGGGCGCGATCACCTTTTCGAGCCATTGCACGAAGGCATTGAGCAGGATGGCAAATGCGAGGAGGACGATGATCGGCGCGAACATTTCCGCCGTCTCGAAATTATTGGCGGCAGTGAGAATGATGCCGCCCAGCCCTGACAGGGCCGTGAAGAACTCAGCCACGATCATGGCAATGATGCCCTTGCCGACGGCAAGGCGAATGCCGGCCATGATATAGGGCACGGAAGCCGGCAGCACGATCTTCTGCAGGATGGCGCGGCGCGATCCGACAAAGGACTCTCCAACCTCGATCAGCGACTTGGGGATGGATTTCACCCCCGACCAGGTGCTCATGCAGATGGGGAAGAACGATAGGGTCGCAATGATGGCGACCTTGACGTTGAAGCCCAGGCCAAACCACAGCATGAAGAGCGGGGTGATGGCGACGAGGGGCATGGCATTACCGGCGGTGACATAGATGCCGAAAGCCGCTTCCATGAAGCGGAACCGCCCCAGGAGCATGCCGATGGGGATGCCCAGGATTGCGGCAATGCCGAAGCCCACCACAAAGGGCTGCAGGCTCTGGAAAAACGCGCCGGGCAGGCGCCCGTTGAGCGTGAGCTCCACCATCTTGGCGGCGATGGCAGAAGGGTAGGAACCGAACAGCGGATTGACCTGCCGGCCAAAGAATTCCCACAGGAGCAGGGCTGTGGCGACCGAGGCAAAGGTGATCAGCCGGCGGCTCATCAGGATGGTCGCAAGGTCCATGCGGATGCTGGCGGGTGCAGGGGCGGTGGCGTGATCGGTTGTCATCAGGCGGCCTTTCTCGCGTCGGCTTCCATTTCGGTCTTCAGCAGTTCCCAAAGGCGCAGGCGCTTGTCGCCGAATTCGGGATCGCCCCGCAGCGCGGCAAGGCTGGGGCGGGGCCGGGGCAGCCTGATGTCGAGCATCTCGGCGACCCGGCCCCGGCTCATCACCACGACGCGGTCAGCCAGGAGCACGGCTTCGTCGAGATCGTGTGTAACAAGGATGATGGTCTGCTGAGTCTTGGCCTGAATGGCGAGCAGTTCGTTCTGCAGGCCCTCGCGGGTCTGGGCATCCAGCGCCCCGAACGGCTCGTCCATCAGCAGCACATCGGGGCCGATGGCGAGCGCGCGGGCAATGCCCACGCGCTGTTTCATGCCGCCCGACAGCTGATGTGGCAGGCGCTCGGCCGCATGGCCGAGGCCGACGAGATCGAGATAGCGGGCCGCCTCGGCCATGCGGGTCGGCTTGTCCATGCCCTTGAGTTCGAGGCCGAAGGCCACATTGTCCAGCGCATTGCGCCAGGGCAGGAGTTCGGAATGCTGAAACACCATGCCCCGGTCGTAGCCGCAGGCGGTGACGGTCTTGCCATTGACCACCACGGCACCACCGCTGGCCTGTTCGAGGCCCATGATGATGCGCAGCATCGTGGTCTTGCCACAGCCGCTGGCCCCGGTGATCGCGACGATCTCGCCGCGCTCGAGCGAGAAGGAGACCCCGCTTAGTGCTTTGACTTCACCGCGGGCGCCAGCCCCCTTGGTTTTGAACGTCTTGCTGACGTCCTTGATCTCGACCAGCGCCATGACGGGTCTCCCTCTTCGTTCTTACTGAGCGGCCAGAAGCGCCTTGGCGCTTTCCAGCACGCTGGTGTCGACAAGCGCGGTCGGATCGTAACCGGCATCCATATTGCCGGTTTCGGCGAGGAGACCGCTCAGCCATTCGAGCTTGTCGATCTCGACGGTCATTTCCGGATTGACGGCATTGTGCTCGACCACTTCGTCATAGATCAGCACGGGAGCCTGGTCGTCCGCGGCCAGTTCGGCCTTTTCATAGGAAAGTGCCAGCGTCGCATCCTTGTTCTCCAGCGCATAGGAGAAACCCTTCATCTGCGCGGCAAGGAAGCGGGCGATGTAGTCGGGCTTGTCGCGCACGACGTCGCCGCGAGTCATGATGCAGAAGCGCACATATTCAGGCACGACGTCGCGGGCATGGACCAGCATGTGCAGGCCCAGATCCGGCGCCTTGGCATTGAACTCGCTCGAGCTCGGGGCTGCGGTGATGATGTCGGCCGAAACCGCGGCCACGCGCTCGGCATCGCTGCCGGCCACGACGAAATTGACGTCCTCGATCGGGATGCCGGCCGATTTGACGACGGCGCGCGAGAACAAGTCGGGGAGCGAGCCGGGCGCGGACACGCCGATTGTGCCGCCGGCCAGTTGCTCCACCGAGGTGACTTCCGGCTTGGTGAACAAGGCATAGGTCAGGCCCGGCCAGGGGCAGCCGATAATCTTGATGTCGGCGCCCTTGCTGGCCGCAATCATCGGGCCACCCGGATTGCCGATATAGGCGTCGAGCTCGCCCGCCAGCAGGCCACGCAAGAGGATCGAGTCGCCCTTGAACGACTGGACGTCGATATCGAGGCCGAAGCTGTCGTCGAAACCGTCCTCGGCCGCCATATAGACGAAGCCGGCATCGCCTTTGGTCGCTACGGTGCCATAACGGAAAGGCTCCGGTGATTGCGCCTGGGCAGCCGCGGTCGTCAAAAGAAGGGCCGTGACGGTGAGGCCTGCGAAAAATTTCATGTGTCTAGATCCCTTGATATGCGGCAACCCTGCACTGCCGCTCTGTCTCCGAATGTTCGGCGTGCCGCGGGCCCTCCGGCCCCATCACGTCGACAACCCTCTCGCCACCGCTCAGCCACGCGCTTCGCGATGTGACGGTATGACGTCAGACAAAAACTGTCCACATGCGTGTCTAGTTTTTGTCCTGATCACCTACTTGCACGTTTTGTGTGCAATATCCCGCCATCCTGGTACCCAGCCCCTCGCTGGACAACCAAATTACAAGATGACATAGTATCGTCATACAAGATGACAAACGTCAAGTGAGGCAATATGCGACCCGGTGCCGTGCTGTTTTCCGAAATGACCCCCGATCCCAGCTGGGAAGCGGACTTTCATGACTGGTACGATACCGAGCACATTCCCATTCGCATGGCCGCGCCTGGCTTTCTGGGCGCACAGCGCTATGCGCGAAATGACGGGCCGGGCTACCTGGCAGTCTACGACATGGAGTCGCCCGCCGCCCTCAAGACCGATGTCTACCAACGCATCAAGGGCGAGCCGAGCGAGCGCACGGCCCGCATGTTGCGTGATGTGTCAGGGTTCACGCGCTACACGGCGGAGCTGTTGAGCTGGCAGCAGCAGGCCGGCATTTCCGAGGACGAGATGCTCGAAAGCCCCGTGCTCTACGCCGTGTTCTTCACCGTGCCTGACGCGCGGGACGCGGACTTTAACGACTGGTACACGCAGGACCATGTGCCCAAGCTTCTCGACGAGCCGCAATGGCTCGGTGTGCGCCGCTATCGCATCGTCGATGGCACGCCCGAAGGCTACACCCATCTGGCGCTGCACCATCTTGCCTCGACCCAGGCGATGGAGAGCCCGGCGCGGGCCGCCGCGCGCAATACGCCCTGGCGGGACCGGCTGGCTGCCGAAAGCTGGTTTCGTGGCACGTACATGATATTCACCAGACGCCAGCAGCGATTCCTGGCCCAACCTGCCGCCTAGACCTCGGAGATCGAACATGGATAAGGTATTGGGGCCCGCAGATCGGTTGCGCGCGGAACAGGTGGGGGCGCCGGCCATGCCAGATCTACGTATTGTTCAACCCCGTTCACTCCTGCGCGAGCAGGTGCTCGACAAGTTGCGTACAGCCATCATCGAGGGCTGGTATCCGCCGGGCACGCGGCTGATCGAGCGCGAATTGTGCGAAGCCCTGGGGGTAAGCCGCACCTCGGTGCGCGAGGTGCTGCGCCAGCTTGAGACCGAGCAGTTGATCACGGTGGAACAGCGCCGCGGCCCGATCGTCGCCTTTATCAGCGTCGCTGAGGCCGAGGCCATCTACGAGACGCGGTCCATCTTCGAGACCGCAGTGGTGCGGGCCTTCATCGAACGCGCGCCACAGGCCGAGTTCGATCAACTGGTGCAGGCGGCGCGCGATTTCGGCGAGGCGGCCCAGGCCGAGGATCGTCACCAGCTGCTGAACAGCATGAGCCTATTCTACGACATCCTGCTGCGCGGCGCCGGCAATCCGGTGCTGCAGAGCGTAGTGCGGCAATTGATGGCGCGCGTCGCCTTTTTGCGCAGCAAGTCGCTGAGCGAGCCGGGGCGCCTCAAGGTCAGCGTTGCCGAAATCCAGGAACTCTCCGACGCCGTGCTGGCCCGGGATATCCCGCGCGCCGAAAAGGCTGCCGCCCATCACGTGGCCATGGCCCGCGAAGCGGCCATAAGGCAGATCGCGCTCGAAAATACGGGTGAAGGCCTGCGTGGCGTCAGCTGATCAGGCGGTCCAGTATCGCCTGAACTGGGTCGCGACGATCTCCTCCGCGCTGAGCACGCGATCGCTCAAGCCATTGGCCATGGCGAAGCGGTTGAGCCCTTCCAGTGCCTCGGACCCGATGCTTGCGTCGTAGTAAGGGCTGTCCCGTTCGACAAGGATCGGCATGAGTTCCGCCTGTTCGGCTGGAAACAGCTTGTCCGCTACTTGCCGGCCGAGCCCCGGATCGGCGCGCAAGGCGGCCTGCGTGGCGACGATGGCGCGCACCGCAGCGGCGGCAACTTCGGGCTCGCTTTCGATCAGCGCATCACTGGCGGTCAGGGCGGCAAAATTATAGTGGCGCGCACCTTGCGGCCCGTCGCCCCGGCGCAGGTCGAGATGCACTTTGGCCAGTCCCGCTTTTTCCGCGAGCGCAAGGCGCATGCCATTGCCCCAGAAGGCATCGGCATGGCCGGTCTCGATGGCGCGGATGCCGTCGAGGCTGTGCCATTCCCCCTCCGTAGCGAGGCTCTCCACGATCGTCACGTCATCGGGCCCCAGGCCGGCTTCGGCAAACATGTGGCGCAGCGCGGTGCGTGGAAACTTGAAAGAGGACGAAACGCGCAGGCCCTTGAGGGCGGCGACGTCCCCGCGCGCAATCTCGATATCCTTGCGGATACCCATGAACCAATAGGAATATTGCGAGAGGGCGCAGAGCAGCTTGGCGCCCTGCCACATCGGAAAGGCGCGCGTTGCAGCAAAGGCCGGGCCGCCGAAGAAATGGATCGAGCCGTCGGCCAGCTTTTCCGGGCCATGCTTGGCGCCGTATTCGGGCACGAATTCGACATCCACGCCCTGCGCCTTGAAAAAACCCAGCTCGACCGCGGCAGTGGCGACGAAGTAGGACGGAGAATCGACGTCTGCAACCATCAGCCTATACATCGTCACACTCTCGTTGCGCCGGTTTCGATACGCCAGCGCGCCAGGCCCATGAGGTCGGCATCGCCGCCCATCCTGCCGATCAGTTGCACGCCGAGCGGCAGGCCTTCATCCTGCAACAGCGGCAGGGACACGGCCGGCACACCGAGCAGCGAGGCCGGCACATTCATGGCCGGGCTGCCGGTGCTGTCATTGAGACGCGGCGCCGCGCCGGTCGCTGCCAGGGTGACGACCCCATCCATGCGTTCGGCGAGCCGCGCATAGGCCTGCCGGATGGCATCGCGCCGCATGAGGGCCGCTTCGTAGTCATCGAGCGTCATGTCGAGGCCGACCGCGCGCCGCGCCTGCATAATGGGGCTGAGTTGTCCTTCCGGATAGCTGCGCAGCGGCCAGCTGAATTCCCAGGACAGGATGCGTTCGGTCAACGCCCAGGCCTCGGCAAGCTCCGCTTCCAATGCGGCAAGCCCGGGGTCGTCGGTTTCGGTGACGATCTCGACGCCGGCCCTTTGCAGCAGCGCCAATTCGTCGGCCAGCGCCGAGGCGGCCCCGGGCGTCAACAGGGACCAGCCGGCTGTCTTGAGGAGTGCAAGGCGACGAGGCGCCCAGGATGCCGGAAGCACCGTGTCGCCGCGCAGTGCCTGCTGACCGGGATCGCCGCCCACGCGTTGCGCAATCGTTGTGGCAAGCACCCAGGCGCCGGCGAGCGTCGTCGCGATCGTGCCCAGGCAACTCTGGCTCAACTGGTCATTGGCGCCGCCGCGATTGATGGCGCCGAAGCTGGGCTTGAAGCCGACGGTGCCGCAATAGCTCGACGGCCGCAGGATGGAGCCCACGACCTGCGTGCCCAGAGCGCCATCCAGCATGCCGCCGCCGACCGCGGCCGCCGAGCCGCTGCTCGATCCGCCGGGCGTGCGGGCATTGTCGTGCGGATTTCGCGTATCGGCAAAGCTGTGACGGGTCGCAAATTCGGTCGTCGTGGTCTTGCCCAGCACCACTGCCCCCGCTTCGCGCAGAGCTTGAACGGATGCCCCATCCCGGCGGGTGTGAAAGCCGTCCCAGATGGGCGAACCCTGGCCGGTCGGCATGTCCTCGGTCTCGATGACATCCTTGATGCCGATGACCATGCCATCGATGGGAGAAAGCGGCTCTCCCTGCGCCCAACGTTTTGTGGAAGCAGCGGCAGCAGCGCGGGCGCCCTCGCGATTGAGGACGGTGAAGGCCTTGATCGCCGGCTCACGCGCCGCGATCGCATCGAGATAGACCTCGAGTACCCTGTCGGGCGTGGTCGCGCCCGCGCGATAGGCTGCGCCTGGCTCCTCGAGAAGCGCTTTTCCTGCCGCCACCGCACTCATGCCGGGGTTGGGAGGTCTTCGTAACGCAGCCCGCCAACGCGAGCATTGATGCGGGGGCCGGTGCCCATGCAGAAGATGATGGCCACTTCGTCGGGCATCGGCCCATCGGGGATCAGCAGCGTCATGCCGTCATAGTGCGAGCGCACATAGACATCGTCCTTGCAGTTCATCGGCACGTCGATCACGGTGCCGGGGGCGGCCACCTTGGTCATGGACGAAATCCAGGCCTGCGCGCCGCCGATGGCCTCGCGGAACGGGTTGGCGAAGGTCGTGGTCAGGAGGGCATTGGCATGTTCCTGTTCCCCGCCGAGACCAACGACGCCACCCTTGCCATAGCTCTGCACCGGCATGCCATCGAGCGCCTTGAGCGCCGTCTGCGCCATCTGCCGGCCAAGACCCTCGCTGGCCTCGATCAGCGGCGTCAGGTCCTCGACATAGCGGCCGATATAGGGATTTTCGAGCACATAGATAACCGCCACCTTGCGCAGCGGCGTTTCAGCACTGCGGCCTGCTTCGATCCGCTTGTCGTCAATCAGGGTGAATGTGCGGCGGATGCTGAGGTCCATAAAACTGCTCCAGAAAAGATGACTGCATGTTTGTCATACAATCATACGGCAGTCAATCTGAGGCTTATGAAAGAAGCGCTTCCCAAAGCATTTTGCCGGCCAGCCCGGCCAGGAGCAGAAGAATCATGCGGTCGAACGTTTCGCGCGAAAGCGTCCGTGCAAGGAGCGCTCCCAAAGGCATGCCGAGCAGCATGGGCAGCAGCGCCGCGCAGCTGAGCAGGAAACCGGTTCCGGTCAGTACACCGGTGAGCGCCAGTGCCGGAATTTGTACGGACCCGAAGGTGACAAAGAGCAGGGAGACGGTGCTCATGAAGGCCAGGCGATCGAGTTGCATGGCGTTGATGAAGCTTAGCGACACCGGGGCCGATATGCCGGCCGATCCTTGGAGGATGCCGCTGAGGAGGCCGAAGGGCGTCGCCAACTGCGTCGCCAGTTTTGGCCCCATGTGCCAGTTGGCCTTGGTTACCCGCAGGATCAGGTAAAGCACCACAGCAAGCGCGACGACCAGCGACAGCGTCCGCGAGTCGAGGCCGACCAGCGCCCAGGTGCCAAGTACCACGCCGAGCGCCGCAGACAACAGGAAGGGCAGGAGGAATCCCGGCCCCAGCCGGTGCTCCCGGTTTTGCCAGGCCTGCAGCACATTGGTGACGACATTGGGAACAGTCATCACCACAATGGCGAAGCGCACATCGTGAAACGCCGCCAGCGCCGGAATGGCGAGGATGGGTGCACCTGCGCCGGTCGCGCCCTTGAGAATGCCGCCACAGGCGAGGCAGATGAAAACGACGGCGAGTTCGAACAGTGGCACGCGGCGTTCTCCTCGGCAGGACCGTCAGGCGGCCGGACTATCCAGCCCGCCCATGCAGACATATTTGACCTCAAGATAGTCCTCTATGCCCAGCCGCGATCCTTCACGGCCCATGCCGGACTCCTTGACGCCGCCGAAAGGCGCGACCTCGGTGGTGACGAGGCCCTCATTGACCCCCACAATGCCGTATTCAAGTGCCTCGGACACGCGGAAGGCGCGTCCCAGGTCACGGGTATAGAAGTAGCAGGCAAGGCCATACTCGGTGTCATTGGCGAGCCTGATCGCCTCTTCCTCAGTGTCGAAGCGGAAGACCGGGGCGAGGGGGCCGAAGATTTCCTCCCGCGCAAACCGCATGCCGGCGCTGGCGTCGGCAATGACGGTTGGCTCGAAGAAATTGCCCCCAAGGGTGTGGCGCTGGCCGCCGGTCAGGACGCGGCCGCCCTTGTCCACGGCGTCGGCAACGAATTCTTCGACCTTTTCCAGCGACGGGCGGTCGATCAGCGGCCCCAGTTCGACCGCTTCCTCGACACCCGCGCCCACCCGCATGCGTTTGGTGGCAGCAGCAAGCTTTTCCACGAACGCATCATAGACGCCGGCCTGGACATAAAAGCGGTTGGTGCAGACGCAGGTCTGGCCGGTATTGCGGAACTTGGCATTGATGCCCCCTTCCACCGCACGATCGATATCGGCATCATCAAAGACGATGAACGGCGCATTGCCGCCGAGTTCCATCGACACCTTCTTGACCGTGCCTGCGGCCTGGCCCAGCAACACCTTGCCGACCTCGGTCGAGCCGGTGAAGGTAATCTTGCGCACCAGGGGATTGGAGGTCAGTTCGCCGCCGATCTCGCGTGCCGAGCCGGTGATGATATTGACGACGCCGGGCGGAAAACCGGCCTGTGCGCAGAGCTCGCCCCAGGCAAGGCCCGAATAGGGCGTCTGCGTCGCGGGCTTGCAGACGATCGTGCAACCTGCCGCCAGCGCCGGGGCAATCTTGCGCGCCAGCATCGAGGATGGGAAGTTCCAGGGCGTGATGGCGCCGACGACGCCGACAGGCTGTCGCGTCGCCATGAGGCGCCGGCCCGGCCAGGGCGAGGGGATGATGTCGCCATAGACGCGGCGCGCCTCTTCGGCAAACCACAGCACATAGGCCGCGCTCATGCCCACTTCGCCGCGAGCCTCGGCCAGCGGCTTGCCCTGTTCCATTGTCAGGATGCGTGCCAGCGTCTCGCTGTTCTCAAGGATCAGTCCGTGAAGGCGGCGGAGCATAGCGGCCCGTTCCGCCGCAGTGGTGCGGCTGAAACTCTGGAACGAATCGTGCGCAGCTTCGATCGCCTGCCGCGTCTCTTCGGCGCCGGCATTGGCAATGGTGCCGATCACCTGCCCGGTGGCGGGATCCTCCACGTCCAGCGTCTTGCCGGATCGTGCATCGGACCAGGCGCCGGCAATATGAAGCTGCTGGCGGAACAGCGCGCTGTCGCGAAAATCTTGGGACATCAGGTTTCCTTGGATGGCGGCGCTCAGGCCGCCTTGAGCGCACTCAGCTTGCGATTGGCTTCGAGCATGGAGGCGCGCATCAGATAGGCCTTGGCGCTGACCGGATCGGCCGCGATGCGCCGCAGCTCGTCGAGATTGGCCTTGCGAGTTTCGGGATCCTTGGCCTCGAGGCGCTTCTTGTTCTGGATGGTCTGCGCCTGCACGAAGTCGATCGTGAGGCTGCGCCGCTGCAGGTCATAGAGGTCGAGCAGCGTGTCGGAAGCGCCATGCCAGACCTGGCCCAGCTTTTCGCCAAGGTTGACCGCATCCTGGATGCCGCCATTGAGGCCCATGCCGCCGATGGGATTGTTGACATGCGAGGCGTCACCGGCGAGCAGGATGCGGCCCTGCCGGAAGCTCTTCGCCACCCGCTGATGCACGCGATAAAGATTGCGATGCACGATCTCGTAGCCCCCGTCCTTGGGAAAGAACCGCTGCAGCCGGGCATGCACCGCCTCATCGGACAGCAGTTCCGCCTCGGTCTGGTCAGGCAGGGTGGGGAACACTGTGCGCCACAAGCCCGGAGGGCCATCGGCTGCCACCTTGAAGCAATTGCACCACTCATCGGGGTCCGCAAAATAGCTGCGATAGCTGTAGCCACGATTGGCCTCGAAATCGAAAGGCGTCGTCAGAACGAGGAACTGCTCGGCCCAGGTGAAACCTTCAAATTCGATGTTGGCGGCCTTGCGTACCGTCGAGCGCCCGCCATCGGCGCCCACGAGGTAGCGGCATTCCATGCGGCGTTCGCCATCAGGCGTCCGGACGCTGACCTCGACATGATCTTCATGCGCGACCAGCCCCGTGACCTCGTGGTCGAACAGCACTTCCGCCGACGGCTGGGCCAAGAGGTGCTTGAGTACGATCTGAGCCGTCTTGAACTGCTCGCACTGGACCACATAGGGATAGGCGGTTTCGTCGGCGATGAGGGCATGGTCGAACTCGGCCACCAGTTCGCCGCTGGGGCGGTCCCAAAACTGGAAGATCGGCGCCACAAGGCCCGCGGCACGCAGTTCAGGTTCGAGCCCGAGCGAGCCGAGAAGTTCGAGCGTTGCCGGATGCGTGGTGGCGGCGCGCGGATCATCGAGAAGGCGCGAAAAACGCTCCAGCACGGTCACGGGCACGCCCTGCTGTGCCAGGCTCAGCGCACAGATGAGACCAACCGGGCCACCGCCACTGATGATCACGCGATTTCTGTCGGACACGTCGTTCTCCTTGGAAAAATGGCTTAGTGCGCTGCGCCGCTGAAGTCTCGCGGCAGGCGGTTTTCGGCAACGCGGATGACGCGGGTCGGCGCCGGTGTGTTGCGGCTGCGGCCGACAAAGCGCGGGACGCCATCGCTGAAGACGGCGCCGACGGCCACCGGGTCGCCGTGGCGCAACGCGCCGAGCGCGGTATCTTGGGTGCCCCCGAGCGGTGCATCGACCAGCACGAGATCGGCATCCTTTCCGGGCGCGAGAAGGCCGGAATTCCGACCATAGACCCGCGCATTGTTGCCGGTGGCGGCACCGATGACCATTTCCGGTGGCAGGTCGAGCAGGCTCGAGAGATGGGTGATGGTGTAGAACATCCCCAAGGGCATGATGCCCGATCCCGTCGGCGTGTCGGTGGCGATCAGCAGGCGGTCGAACTGGTCGTGCTTGAGGGCCTGCCGCGTGCAGAGCAGAGCGGTGCGCAGGTTTCCTGCGGTGCACAGTTGCAGCGCGACCTGGCTTTCGGTCACCACGCGCTCGAAGTGATCATCCGGCATGGCGACAGGGCCGCCATTGATATGGAAGGACACATGCGGATCGATGGCCAGCACATGCTCGCCATGAATGGGCGAGGATCCGGGAATGGAGGCGCCGCCCGTATGCATCGTAGTGATCATGCCGTGTGCCTTGGCCATGGCAATAAGAGGCGCGTATTCCATCGGGTCAGCAAAGGCGCCGAAGCCGGCCTTGGCCAGCCACACGCCCGCAGCCGCCATCTCGGCGAAGTCGGCCTCTGTCAGTCCGGGTTCAAGAATGACGGAGCCGGCCCAGACCCGCATACCGCCGGGACGATAGGTGGCAAAGCATCGTTGCGCCGCAATGGCCAGCGCCTTGACCCCGACCGGATCGGTGGGGCGGCCCGGCACATGCACTTCGGATGCGGAAATGGATGTCGTGACGCCACCATGGACATAGCTTTCGAGATAGCCGACGGTTTTCTGGCGGGGCGTATAATCGCCGAAGGTAATGTGGACGTGGGAGTCTATCAGCCCCGGCATGGCAGTGGCGCCGCCGGCATCCACGACCACGTCACAGGATGACAGCGCCGCTGCATTGACGGTGCCGACGCTTTCGATCAGGCCGTCCTTCATGACGATGCTGTCGCCCGCAATGATAGGATGGCGCCAGTCACCGCTGACGATCGTTCCAATATTGACGACGGCTGTGCGCATCGGGACCCCCAGGCTTCCATTCAATTCTTGTATGACAAACATATGGTCTGTCAATATGAGGTGCGGATTTGTTTGGTTGCGTTGCATTGAGCGGTCCGCCGATCGATCGGCGGAATGCATAGTCAACGCGGAACATCGGCGGTTGAAAAGGCGCGTTCAACCGAGGATGGCAGCTGAACGCGCAAAAGCATCCCCGCTAGCAGGGATTGCCACGAGGATGCTCATGAAGAGGCGATGATGTCGGCGAAGCCGGCCTAGACCGTCTGGAGCGTCCTTACCATTTCGCCCACAGAGCGGGCCATGGTTTCGGGCGTGTCCCCCGTCACGATGGCGCCGAGCAGGGGCGCCGCAACGCCTGCTGCCCGCAGCGAGACCGCATCGTCGGGCGTCAGGTGCAACTGGCTCGGTACGATCACCGGCACGTCCACCGCGGCGACGAGGCTGGCGTAGCGCTCCAGATCGGCCTCGGTCATCGATGTGCGGTAGCGCTCGAAGGGCATGATCGACGCTTCGATGATGCAGCCGGGAATGGCGGCGATCCGCGCGATATCATCCTGTGTGCTCGTCGAGGCCAAGGCCGGCATGGGGCGCAGCTTCGAGGTCAGCAGATGCGGCTGCAGGTGGTCGACATAGACATTGAAGCCTTCAAAGCCGAGGGCATGAAGGGCATCCATCTCGGCAGCCGTCGGCACTGTCTCCTGCCCGGCCATGACCAGGAGCGGACAGCCCAGCCTGGCCAGCTGTTCGAAGAAGGGACGTTCCTGTTCGAACGATCCGAAAGTCGTGCCGGTGGCGCGATGGTAGGCGTTGAGATGGGTCTTGAGCGCATAGGCGCCGCCATCCAATGCTGCCTTGGCAAGGTCGAGATCGTGCCGGGCCAGCGAGACGATGACAGGAAAGCTGCCGTCGGTCAGCGCGCGATACAAAGGGGTTTCGGCATACATCAGTTGATCCTCTGGCCGGTCGTGGCGTCGAAGAGATGGACGGCTTCGAGATTGGGCAGGACATGGATGGTGTCGCCGGCGCGGGCCGCGACGCGTTCGCGGAACATGCCCACCACGACATGCTCGCCCAGCCTCATGGTGACCTGGGTTTCCGAACCCATCGGTTCGACCAGGGATACGGTGGCGGGGAGGCCGTCCCCCGAGAGCTGCAGATGCTCGGGGCGGATGCCGTAGCTCGCGGCGCCGGTCGCGGCAATGCCGGCCGGCAGCGGCAGCGACACACCGGCGGCCTCGAAGCGGCCATTGGCGATGGTCCCGCCCAGGATGTTCATGGCCGGCGAGCCGATGAAACCGGCGACGAACAGATTGGCCGGGCGATCATAGAGTTCGAGCGGTGCGCCGATCTGCTCGACCTTGCCGGCATTCATCACCACGATGCGGTCGGCCATGGTCATGGCTTCGATCTGGTCATGCGTCACGTAGACGGTGGTGACGCCCAGGCGCTGGTGCAGCCCCTTGATTTCGCCGCGCATGACCACGCGCAGCTTGGCATCGAGGTTGGAGAGCGGCTCGTCGAACAGGAAAACCTGCGGATTGCGCACGATGGCGCGGCCCATGGCGACGCGCTGGCGCTGGCCGCCCGAGAGCTGGCGCGGATAGCGGTCGAGCAGATGGCCGAGGTCGAGAATGTCGGCGGCCCATTTGACCCGCTCGGCGATCTCGGCCTTGGAGGCCCCCCGATGCTCGAGCGAAAAGCCCATATTGGTGGCGACGGTCATGTGCGGATAGAGCGCATAGTTCTGGAACACCATGGCGATGTCCCGGTCCTTGGGCTCGAGGTCGTTGACCACGCGGGCGCCGATGCGGATATCGCCGCTGGTAATGGTTTCAAGCCCGGCAATCATGCGCAGCAGCGTGGACTTGCCGCAGCCTGAGGGCCCGACCAGGACGATGAATTCACCGTCGGCGATATCAACGTCGATGCCGTGCAGGATATCGACGCTGCCATAGCTCTTGCGGACGGATTGGAGGTTTACGGGGGCCATGGGTCAGCCTTTCAGACCGGTATGGGCGAGGCCTTCGACGAACTGTTTCTGCGCCACGATGAAGACGATGAGCACCGGCACGGCCGTCATGGTGGCCGCGGCGAGCTGGATGTTCCACATCGCCCCGCCATAGGCGTCGGTGAACTGGGTCAGGGCCTGGGGCAGGGTGAACATCTGCGTCGAGGACAGGAACACGATGGGCTCGAGATAGAGGTTCCACGAGTGGAGGAATGTGAAGATCGCAACCGCCCCGAGCGCGGGTTTGGCGAGCGGGAGGGCGATGGTCCAGAAGATCTTGAAGCGCCCGAGGCCATCGACGCGCGCGGCTTCTTCCAGTTCGACCGGCAGCGCGATGAAGAACTGGCGCATGACGAAAGTCGCAAAAACCGAGGGCGCGCCGAAGATTGGCACGAGGATAAGTGGCCAGTGGGTGTTGATCATGCCCCAGCCCAGGAACATCTGGAACAGCGGCACGATGGTGACCTCGGAGGGGATCAGCAGGCCCAGGAGTACGATCATGAACAAGGTGTTGCTGAACGGGAAGCGGATGCGCGCGAAGGCGTAGCCGGCCATGGAGGAGATGATCATCGTGCCCGCGGTGACGAGCGCCGCGATATAGGCCGAGTTCCAGTACTGGCGCGCGAAGGGTTGCAGCTCGAACACCCGCGCATAGGTCGACCAGTCGAAGCGTCGCGGCCAGAGGTCGGGCGGGAAGGCGAAGATGTCGCTGATCGGCTTGACCGACGAGGTCACCATCCACCAGGTCGGGAAGACGAAGGGGATGAGCAGCACGCACATCAGCCCGTAAAGGGCGACCTTCATGCGGGGGCTGAGATCAGTTTTCATAGAAGACGATCCGCTTGCGGAGCTGCCACTGTGCAAAGGTCAGCACGGCAACGATGAGGAAGAGCAGGATCGACAGGGTCGAGCCATAGCCGAAGAAGTGGAACTGGAAGGCCTGCTGGTAGAGGTAGTAGACCAGAACCGTCGTGGTCATGCCCGGCCCGCCCTGGGTGAGGACCGCGATCTGCGCGAAGACCTGCAACGAACCCACGATGGTGATGATCGAGGTGAGGAGGATGGTGGGCGAAATCAGCGGCAGGGTGATGCGGCGGAACTGCTTGAAGCGTCCGGCGCCATCGACCCGCGCGGCCTCGTAGAGCTCCTTGGGCACGCCCTGCAGGGCGGCGAGGAACAGGATCATGTTGAGCCCGACATTCTTGAATACCTGCACGACGACGACCGAGATCATTGCCGTGGTCGGCGTGCGCAGCCAGTTGGGCCCCTCGACGCCGATCATGGCCAGCAGCCCGTTGATGCCGCCATTGTTCTGGAGAAGGAAACTCCAGACGATGGTCCAGGCGACCAGCGACACGACGACGGGCGAGAAGAACAGGGTGCGGAACACCACCATGCCCTTGAGCTTCTGGTCGAGCAGCACCGCCAGCAGCAGCGCCAGCGACATGTTGAGCACCACAAGGCCTGCCGAAAAGATGGCAGATGCAGTGAGCACGGCCGGCAGGTTCGGATCGGCCAGCAGCATCTGGTAGTTGGCGGCGCCAACGAAGTTGAAACTGGATGCCAGCACGTTCCATTCGTGCAGCGAGTACCAGAACACCAGGCCCAGTGGCACAAGGACAAAGGTGATGATGCCGATCAGCTGCGGCGCGATGAAGATATAGCCCGCAGCCGCATCGCGCCGGGCGATGGTCCAGAAGGGTTGTTTGTGACTGTCTAGAGGCGGCATCGAATGTCCTTCGTCTGCCTATCACCGCGGCAGAATGCAGTGCTTGTTCGCCTCCCTCCCCTCAAAAGGGGAGGGAGGCAGGAGTCAAAGCGCCGGTCAGTCCTAGCGTGCCAATAGCGGGCTGACGCTGGAGCACACGTTTGCGAGCACGGCGGCCACGTCGGCCTCAGGCACCCAGAGCGCATCGAGGCTCGAGCGAATGGTCTGCTGGATCTGGGCGAAATTGGTGTGGCCAGGCAGCACGACGCCGTTGTTGATCCCGGCGATGACGACCGTCTCCAGCTGCTCGGCAGACAGCAGCGGATTGGTCGATGCCAGGGTATCGGCATTGAGCAGGCTGGCGCGGGCCGGCGGGAAGAACTGGGCCAGTTTCTGGCTGTTCTCGGGGTTGGTCATGTAGGCCAGGAATTCGGCCGCGACATCGGCATTTGCGCCACGTGCGAAAACGCCGACGCCGGCCTGGCCAACCACGGCATATTCACCGGCAGGGCCCGCCGGCAGCGGTACGAGGTCCCAGGCGAACGGGTCTTCCTTGGGCAGGAGCGAGGCGCGCGAAATCTGGGTGATGGTCATGGCCGCGTCGCCGGCAAAGAAGTCCACGTTCTCGCCCGGCCCAGGCATGCCGCCATCGACGAAGATGGCATTGTGGATCGCGGTCATGGCGTCGACCATGGGCTGGTCGGCAAAGGTACAGGTCTTGCCGTCCGCGCTCCAGGGATCGGCGCCCCAGCCGCGCCAGATCGAGGCGAGGTTCTGCCAGACCTGGTAGTTGAAGTCGCGCACGACCAGGCCGTCCGCATCGCCCTGGTCGGCAACGGCCTTGGCCGTGGCAAGGGCGTTGTCCCAGGTCCATTCACCGGCCGCGATCATTTCGGCCGGCGTCCTGGCGCCTGCCGCGGTCACGAGGTCATTGTTGACGAACATGGCGAAGGGCGAAGTGGAGAACGGATAGGCATAGAGCTGTCCGTCGCGCGACCAGAGCGCGGTCGCGCTTTCCGAGACGTCGGCCAGATCATAGCCCTCGGTATTGGCGAAGGTGTCGGTGAGCGGGGTCAGGGCGCCGGAATTGACGAAGTCGGCGGCCGTGGTTTCGAGAATCCAGGCCAGGTCCGGCGGATTGCCGCCAGCGATCTGGGTGGTCAGCGTCGTCGTGTAACTGTCGAACGGCAGCGGCTCGAAGGTCACCGACACATTGGGATGGCTGGCCTTGAAGCCTTCGGCAATCTCGTTGAACATGGCCAGGTGCGCCTCGTTGGCGCTCCAGATGGTCATGCGCAGGTTGACTGCATCCTGGGCCCAGGCGACGCCGCCCCAGGCGAGGGGCAGCAGAATGCCGGCTGTAGCCGCCGTGGCTTTGAGCATGGAAAGTCTGGACATCGTTTCCTCCGTTGATGGTCCGATCAGTAGCCGCGCACGTCCGGCCAGCGGATTTCGACGCCGGCGCGATAGAGCTGGGCTTGAAAGTCTTCGAGTTTCTTGTCGTCTGCCTGCACCTGGTGCGGCGTCAGGCGATTGTTGAGACAGTGGGCGGCGAGCATGCCGGCCACTTCACCCACATTCCATTCCACCGGATGCAGGCGATAGCAGCCATTGGTGATGTGGGTGGTGCCGATATTCTTTCCGGCCGGCAGCAGGTTCTTCATCCGGCGCGGCAGCAGCGCGCCGAGCGGAATTTCAAAGGGCGCGGATTCCACGTCGACATAGTTGTCGCCGCCGGTCGAGGGATGCAGGTCGATGCGGTACATGCCCACGCCAACGCTGTCGCGATAGTGCTTGGAGAGCGCGTTACCGTGCACGGCCATCGACACGTCCTGTTCGACGATGCGAGTGACGGGCAGGATGCGGCGGCTTTCGCGGATATAGGGCGCCATGGCCAGGCCATGGTCGGTGCCGGTGACATCGCCGCGCAGGCGCAATCCCGGAAAGCCCTGGCCGCCATCAACGCGCGGCGCTTCGGTCTGCAGCCAGTAGAACACCGAATAGGAGAGGTCGGAGGCAGCCTTGAGATGGCGCGCCTTTTCCTCTTCGGACACGTCGATGATGGTGGATTCCATATAGTCGATCATCGGCCAGTTCACGAGGCAGATGTCGGATGCATAGGCGCCGGGCTGGAAGTTGCGGCGGGCCGCAATACGCCGGAAGGTCCACAGATTGCCGTCGCCGGGATTGCGGCGCTGATCGGCATCGACCAGCAGCGGATCGTCATCGGGGTTGGGCGTGAACGAGCGCTCGGTGATTTCGAGCGTGCGCGGATGCGGCGCCTTGAAGCCGAGCAGCGGGCCGCCCCAGAATTCCGGCTGATACTTGCGCCAGAAATCATAGTTTTCCGGCTTGTCGATGGTCTGGTCGCCGTCGACATAATCGATGGCAAAGCAGACTGATACGGCCTGCACATTGTCCGGCTGCGCTTCCGCAGGAGCGCTTGGCTCGCCGGTATCGGACTGGGCCTCAAAGCCCTTGGCATATTCCGTGCCGGTCAGCGGCAGCAGGTCGCCCAGTTCCGTCGCATCGATGACATAGGGCGCATGGCAGACGACCTCGCGACCGGTGTCGCGGTGCCTGAGCGTGACCGAGCGTACGGTGTCGCCATCGACATCGGCGGCGACGGGGGCGAAGGGCTGCAGAACCGTCAGCTTGCCGCCGCCGCGCCAGGGGGCCAGCATGGCTTCGAGCACGGCAAGGCCAACGCGCGGCTCGGCGCAGAGGCGGCTGACCCAGCCCGCACCGGGATTGAGATCGCCCCAGGCGCGGCTTTCGGCGGTGAGCGGATAATGGTCGCGATAATACTGGCGGATGCCGTGGCGAAGCTGCTGGTAGGAGCGGGTGACGCCGAACTGTTCGACCCAGGAATGCTCATCAGGGGGAACGGCCTGGCTCGTCAGCTGGCCACCGATCCAGTCGAATTCCTCGCTCATGATGACGCTGCGGCCCGAGCGCAGGGCGCCCAGGGCTGCGGCGACGCCACCAAGCCCGCCACCAACGATGAGGATGTCTGCGTGAAGCTCTTTGGTCATGTGTTCCGAACGTGTTGGGAAGAAACGGGGCCGAGGGTGTCGCCCTCGACGATGGCGCAATCGAGCAGCACCTGCTCGACCGGTGCGTCGTCCTCCACCCGGCGCACCAGCATCTGCGTGGCGGCGCGGCCCATGGCCTCGCGGGGGATGGAAAAGGATGTGAAGCGCCGCCCATGTTCCTCGGCGCGAATGTGATTGCCGAGGACGACGATGGAAAGATCGGCGGGGACATTGATGCCCCGATGCCGGGCGACAGCATCGACGGCGATGGCATCGGCCAGTTCGGTGAAGAACACGCAGCTGGCCTTTGCTGCCAGCAGGGCATCGAGCGTTTCGCTGGGGGGCTGGGCGACCGCATATTGGGTATAGACGAGCTCGGCATCGCCAAGGGCCGGCGCGAAACCCATCCAGCGATCGACGGTCGATTCCGCGCCATCTTTGAGGCCGACATAGCCGATACGGCGATGACCAAGCGCCTTGGCGCGGGCAACCAGGGCTGCCGTGGCGCTCACATAGCCGCCGCCGACATAGGGAACCGGTCCGCCCGCATCGTCTCGCCGTCCAACGGCAACGAAGGGGAAGTCGCCGCTGACCAGCCGTTCCAACTCGTCGCGGTCGAACTGGCGGCCGAGGATGATGCAGCCATCAGCCAGGCGCAGGCGTACATTGTCGCCGAAAATGCGCCGCTTCACGCCGGCGCCGGTGAGCAGCAGCAGATCGTAGCCCAGCTCCTGCGCGGCCTCCTCGATGCCGAGGAGGAAGGGGGTGAAGAAGTCCGCCTGGGCCGAGGGAAAAGCCGGCTCATAGGTGAAGACGCCCAGAATGCGGTTGAGGCCCTTGACCATGCGCCGGGCGACCGGATCGGCGACATAGCCGGTGTCGCGGATGACTTTCTGCACGCGTTCGCGGGTTTCGGGAGGAATGCGATTGGCATTTTCCGGCGAGCCATTGAGCACGAAAGAAACCGTGGCCTGGCTGACGCCGGCCAGGCGGGCAATGTCTTTCTGTGTCAGGCGACGCGTTGCCAAGAGCTTCCTCCAAAGCTGCTAATGCGTATTAGCGCTGATACGTATTAGCGTAGCTTTTGCAGGCGCGCAAGACGGATTATTTGGTGACCTTCAGCATAGCGAGCGGGTGGGAAGCATCATTCAGCAACCTGCCGCCAGAGCCGGTGGAGGCCACGGAATGCCAGCAAGGCACAGATCGCGGCAGCCAGCAGCGAAGCCTGGCCGAAGAACGTATAGCGGCCAAGTCTGTCGGCGGCGGCGCGGTAGCTTGGCTCCGGATCAGCCAGAACGGTGCTGCCGGAGCGCAGGCCGAACACGTCGATCTGCGCCGTAACATTGGGGAACTGACGGTGCGTCTCGGCGGCTTCCGCAGGATCACGCGTCATGTGCAGTTCGAGCGTGGCGGGCACCGGGATCGAGACATGGCGGGCAGCGCCCATGGGCCGAAAGGTGACGCCCGGAAAATCCTCCGATGTCAGGAGCGTCACATGTTGTCTCGTCACTTCCGGACCTGCCAGCCGTTCAAAGCGCTGCATGGTCCGCTCGCTCGTGTCGAGGCGGACGATCCGGGCATAGAGACTATCGGGTGCTGGAGGCACCTGCACGGTGCCGGCCATCGAAAAGAACATCATGGCCGCAAGCAGCGCGGCCCCAAGGCCAGCCGCCGGGAGGACGACACGCTGATCGATCAAGGCGCGCGGTCCACCAGCCGTCGCCTGGCCTCGGCAGCATCTGGCGCGTCCGATGCGAGCTCGCTCAGCGCTGCGTCGCGGGCATAGGTACCCTCGACGCGCCGATAGACGCGCCAGAACTGTTCCTGGTCCACATGGAAGCGCACGGCGACGAGGTCCGGTCCGGGCAGGCGGAAGGCGTCGAGCAGAGCGATCTCTTCGCCGGGCAGCAGCGGCTGACTGTCGACCACCTGATCGCCAGAGAGGTCGGGAAAAAGCAGGTCGAGCCCCGTTGCAGCAAGTCGCGTGCCGATGCGGATATCCTCACCCTCGAAGATAGCCATCTGCTCCGCCTCTGGCGCCGCAATGCTCGGCGCGGGAGGGGGCTGCATACCCATGCGCCTTGGTGGCTCGGCGGCAGGTGCTTCGGCCACCGTCTCGTCGGCGGGTGCGCGGCTCAGTTGCGGCGGTGCCTCATCCGCCGGCATGCCTGCAGGGGCAGGGGGCGCGGAGGGCTGGCGCATCACGCCGGGCGCAACGACGATGGCGGCAACAACAGCGACAACCCCGATCGCTGCGGGCGCCATCCATGTGCGCAGGCGGTCGAACCATCCGGGCCGCGCCTGCGCTACAGTGCGCGAAGGCCTCTGGCGCTGCGCGAAGGCCTCGCGGCTTTGCGCAATGGTGGCTTGCATGATCGCCGGATCGGGTTCCGCATCGGGCAGGTGGGCGAGGAGATCGAAGGGGTCGCGGTCCGGGCTCATAGCAGGTCCTTGAGCGCCTTGCGGGCATTGTGGATATGCCAGGATACGGTGACTTCCTTGCATCCCATGATCACGGCCGCTTCTGCCTGGGACAATTGCTCGCCAAAGACCAGCAGCACGGCGTCGCGCTGCTTTTCGGGCAGCTGGCGGACCACGCGCCAGATGTCATTGACCCGCAGCTGGTCTTCCTGGTCGGGCTCGACCGCTTCGGGCGCAACCATGGCTACGGCCTGGACTTGCCGGCCCTGGCGCTGCCGGGCGCGCTGCAGATCCCGTACCGCATTGAGGGTGACGCTATAGAGCCAGCTGGTGAATTTCGATCTGCCATCGAACCGGAAGATGGCATCGGCCAGCCGGAGGCAGACCGACTGGGTCACGTCTTCGGCATCGCTTTTATGTCCGAGCCATCGAAACGCCGTCTTGTAGATGAACCGATAATGCTCGGACAGCAGCTTTTCGAAAGCTGATGCGTCGCCCGCCTTGACCTGTTCGATCAGCCTTATCGTTGGGTCTGACGGCCCGGAAATGTCACTGTCAACAAAACGCACCCTGCCGCCAATCCCCCAATTGCACCGAGCGATAACGCCACAAAAGCGAAATGGTTTGGCGAAAGTGAGATTTTTTATTTGGCACGAAGCCTTTGAGGACGGGAAGGCCCCTTGCATGGCTTTGCTCATCAGTCATCGTCCCGGAGCCAGTGCACCTGTCCATCGATGATGAGTTCGGCCGGGCTGCCCGGATCGTCTCCCTCGACGATGGCGACGAAATGCCGTTCCTGCCCGTCTGGTCCCTCGATCAGCAGCGTATGGCCGTCAAAGGCGTAGCGCGATGTCGCCTCGTCTTCCTCGCCCACGACGGTGATATGGTGCGTGCCGAAATTGCCGGCAACGAAACCGCCCCGGGTGTGCACCACCGTTCCGTCAGGGGAGAAGGCATATTCGCGATCGCTGCGCCGGCCGCCCATGCCGACATTGAGATAATAATAGGTCCGGTCTAGCTTTTGTCCCTGTGGTATCGGCAGGAGGCGCCTGGCTTCCGAAAGGTCGATCTCCGTCCCGGCATCGAGCCCGCCCGACTGCGTGAGGGTGAGGGCGCCACCCTTCTCCGACCAGGAAAACCACCGCTCCGGTTCGCGCGCCCGTGACAGGCTCACATCGAGGTCGGTGAATGAAAAATTCCAGGCGTGGCGATAGGCGGTGCCGTCGCGCAGGAGCACATAGATATCCTCCTGACGGTCCGTGTAGCCGTTGCCGAAACCATCCATGCGGTTTTCGAACGTGGCGTCGTATAGCACGCGCTCGACATCGCTCATGGCGATGCCGAGGCCCGGGCCGGCAAAGGCCTCGTCATATTCGGGCGGCCGCAGCATGAGGCCGGCACTGTCGTCCTCGACCGTTGCGAGAGTCACTTCGGCCGGGTCATGCACGAACAGCTGGCATTTTTCGAGATTGATGCGCCCGCCTTCCCGGTCGTCCCGCAACCAGCGCAGCGTGCCGACAAGGATGCGGTCCTGGCCGATCTCGCGGGCCATGTTCGCCTCGTGGCTGTCATCGGCAAAGGATGAGCAGGTGGCGAGGAAAGCCGATTGCCGGTCGCCGCGCCATTCGCGCAAGCTGTCGTCGTCGGTGAGGCGTCCGAAGACGGCGAGCAGCGGCCGCGCTTCCAGCCAGGCCTCGGCATGGGCCTCGCGGGCCTCGCGCAAGGCGCGATCCTGCCGGGCGCCGGCCTTGGAACCCACTTCGTCCATCTTGGCCGCAAGTTGCGCCGAAAGCGCTGCGAGCGGCACGACCTCGACTTCGCCGCTGGGAGGCTCGACCTCGACCTCGGCCAGTTCGAACCCGAAGTCATCGGCATTGCGCAGCAGATACCTCACGTCATCGGCGATGTCGTAGATGTCTTCTCCCAAGGTCTGCGCCAGGTCGGCGCAAATGGAGGCGTCGGCAGAGACTTGATCCAGTATGGCTCCCCGTACCTTCTCGGCATGCTGGTCGATATCGGGTCCGAGGCTGGACAATTTGGCCCTGGCTGCCGCCAGCACCCGCTGGTAGCCGGGCAGGTCCATACGGTAGGACCATGAAGCCATGGTATCCTTGCGGGCCTCGGCGCTGGCGGGATCGTGCTGGTCGCATGCCAGCATGTGAGCCTCGGCGAGGACGGCACCCGTCGTCGCCCTGCTCAGCGCCTCCGAGAAGGCCGCAGCCTCATCGCTTGCTGCCGACGTCAGGCCGCATGTCGAGACGAGGATTATGGCGCCGAGCCTACGCATCACGGACATGGCCCGATCACCCGGTCGACCCGCAACACTTTCCCGAGGAGAAGGCCGTGGATTTCGAGGCAGGCTCCGTCGGCCCAGGCGTCGTTGAGGCGGTCCCTGTCCTCGATGCCGGCATCGAGCTTGGGCAGGTCATCCCGGGACCAGAGCAGGTCCGCCGGGGCGGCCTGCATGTCGCGCGCGATGCCGCGCCACGGGCAGGGCGCCTGCACGCAATAGATGCCGGTGGCACCAACGAAAAGCCTCTCGCCGCCGGGTGCGGGGCCGTCCGCATGAGCAGGCAGGAGCGCAAGGCTCATGCTGCAGATCAAGATCAGAAAGGACGAGAGGCGCATGTTCAACTCCCCACTGGGATTGATGGCGGTTCGCTCTGCGCGGCCTGGTCAATCCAGAGCCGGCATGTCTGCCGCTGTCAGGGCCGTGATCCTGGCGGACTTGAAATCGCTCAGGCCGCGCAGGAAGGCTTCTGAGGCCTCGTTTCCATAGGCACGCTCGCTGACGGCAAACAGCAGCGCTCCGGACTGACCGTCGAACGTGGCCTCGGCATAGCGGTAGCCGTTCCATTCGATCATGTATTCGCCGTTCGCATCCTTGGCCGACAGGACGAAGTCGAGCAGGACTTCATCCTGGGCGTCATTGGCAAAGATGGCATAGTTGGCGATCGGGTCGCTGGTCGCCTTGCGCTCGGCAATCATGCTGGTCTGGGCCGTGACGACATCGCCCAGCGGCAGATCGGTGGCGAGAAACTCGACGATCACCATGCTCTGGTAGGTCTCTGGGTCGGCGCCGGCCGGCAGGTATTCCTGCTTGAAATAGCCTTGGCTCGGTTGCGCGGACCAGGCCAGCACATAGTCGGTATCCCCGATGGTGATCGGGCCTGGCACGCCCAGATAGTCGGTTGCGTCCTGTGCCGCCGCCGGAAGACCGGAGCAGAGCAGGACGAGGGCGGCGGCGGCGAAACGAGAGTTGGTCATGGCAGCTCACTTCCAGAAAACAGTGGTGCGAATATGGATAGGACGTTGGTGACGGCGACGACCTTGGTCCGTCGCCGCACCTGTTTGAGGGGTGCGGCAGGTTACTGCACGAGGGCCAGATATTCCGCTTCCAGCCTGTCGAACATATCCATGTCCCGGTTAAGCGCATCGACCTCCGCGCCCATATACCGGGCCGATTGCCGGTCGGAACATTGCAGCTCGACCGCTTCCGCCCTCAGGGCGCCAAGCCGTTCGATTTCGCTGAGCTCGGCGGCATCGAAATAGTCGGGCAGGGCTTCGGCCCGCTCGAGGTCGACGCGATAGCGGCCGCCATGGCAGAGGTCGGCATAGGCCTGATGCAGCCTGGCATCGGTCACCATCGTGCTCTTCCGGCTGGCAAGGGACCGCCGATAGGCATCCGGCGTCTTGACCGAAAGGTGAATGCGGTCGACATCCCGCAGCCCGCTATATTCGAGGGCAGGGAGGTCGCGATCGGGCATGACCCAGTCGAGCGGCTCGATCCGCACGAGGTCGACGGCATTGGCAACCTGGACGAGGCACAGCACCCCGGCGAGGGCCGCCAGTCCCTTGCGCAAGCCGCTGCTCGTCGCCGGGGAACGCCATGTGGAAAAGACGAGGCCAAGGCCGATAACGGCAGCGATCAGCCCCCCGAGATTGAAGCGGCTGTCGGCAACGACTTCGCCATTGAGGGTCACGGTGTTGCTGGCGCCGAGAAAGACGAAGAACGGGATAATGGCCAGAGCCAGGGCGACGAGCGGCGTGGTGAGACTTTGCTTCATCGTCAGGCCCCGCTGTCCGGGCAACGGCCGAGGATTTCGGTCTGCTGGGGCGATGCGACGACAAGGATGTCGGGCGATGTTCGATAAAGACTGACCGTCTGTACGGCCTGTTCCAGGGCACGGGCGCGTGCATCGTCCCCGGCCTTGCCATCCATGGCGTCAAGGCCCAGGCCGGAAAACAGGGCGTCGGGATCGACACTGCGCGAAAACTGCGATCCGCTCAGCCAGTCGAACCGGTAGGCGACCGGGCGCGCGCCGGCTGAGGTGAGCGTAAAGCTGTTGGCGCCAGTGGCGGCGATCGTTGAACCGCGCGCCGGATCGGCATTGCAGAAGCGCTCGACCAGGCTCGAAACCAGAGCCGCATCCGGCGTGCCGTTGGCCAGGGCGCTCAGCGGCAACCACTCGCCATCCAGGCCCTCGAGCACTTGCGCGGCATCGGTCTGGACAAAAATGCTGGCCGCCGCGGCATAGTCGCTTCCAATGTCGGCCCATGCCGGCGCAGCCAACCCAACCCCGAGGGCAAGCGCCAAGATCATCCGCATTTGCTGTCTCCTTGTGTCGTTCGTACCGATAGGACGCCGGCTGTCGTCACGATCTTGGTGACCCGGCGATTTTTCTTGTCGCCTCATAGATTTCTTCCTTTGCACCAAGGTCGGAACGGCTCGGCGCGTCATATCTGGAGGAAAATCGGGGCCCGCATTGTCGTGCCGCCGCAGTCAGGGAGATGCCCATGTTCGGCAAATTGTTTTCAAGGCGAGCCAAGACCGCGCCGCAAGTCGACCTGGTCGGATTGCAGGAGGCGATTGTCCGCAGCGTGGTGAACGACCGGACCGAGCTTTACGAGGGGGAGTGGGACGAGCGGGACTGGGTTTTCCTCGCGGTCAACCACGAGCTGCTGATCGAAGACGGTCGCCGGTCGAGCACGCAGGCAAAGGTCCTGGCGCATAAGGGCGACGGGGCGCTGGAAGATCTCAGTTTTCGCCTCAGCCCGGGGTCCAAAGCCGCCATTCTCGCCTTGCGCGATGCGATGGTGGGCATGGGTCAGGCGCCCTGGACCATACTGGACCTGACGGTGGAGCGGAGCGGCAAGTATGAGGTCTCGTTCAGCTACGAGGCGCCGCCACGGCTCAATGGCGACCTGCTCCACAACCCCAACAAGGACCTGCTCGAGCGCTACCGGGCGCAGAACAGCTAAGGAGCAAGCCAGCCAAGTTGCACCGCGACATAGACCATTGCCGCCACAAAGGCGATGGTTGTCGCCCAGATCAACTGGTGCAACAGCGGCGCCAGCGGCCATCTGGCGATCCGGCAGATCAGCACTCCGATGATGAGCATCTGGTATGTGCCGGCATAAAGCAGCATGGCCCAGAAGCCGACGGTCCAAGCATGTGCAAGGGGGGTGCCGCTCATGGCTGAGGCGCCGAGCACCCAGAGCAGGAAACCGAAAGCGGCGCAGACTGCCAGTGTGGCCGGGATGGCGACATAGAGAAAGCGCAGGAATTTCATTGTCGTCGTCCTTGATCTGTCGCCAGCTGCCTTACAGACAAGACGTTCCGCGATCGTGCAACCTTGGTGAAAAATGTCGCCGTGGACAAAGATCGGCGTTGAGGCGGTCGTCATAGAGGAAAAGGATCGATAGAAACGACCAAAGCGGTGATGTCCGCAAAGGTTCAGCCCGGAGAGAGAATTCGAGCATGATCATGCATCACATGCCGCTGGCCCGGCGGGCGGTGGCCTATATGTTTCCCGCCATCATTGTCGTGATTGCCGCTCTTGCAGCCCCGGCTTTCGCAGAGACCGGTCGGATCTGGTGGCTGGTGGCAATCCTTGCGCTACCGGCGGCGCTGGCCATCCTGATCTGCGTCGAATATCGGGCGGCAGCCCTGGGGTTCGATGCCGACGGCGTGCATTTCAGGTCGGTGGGTTACCGGATGCATGTGCCCTGGCAAGACATCTCGCTCGAGACCCAACATGGCAAGCCGATCATCCGTGCCCGAGCGGCGGTGCCGCAGTTTTTTCCCTGGCTCGGCTTTCTATATTCCGTGCTCGTGGTGCTGGTGCCGCGTCGGGCCAGGTATGCTGGCGGGATGATGAGCATCATCCCGCTTTACGCATTCATCGACGAGGGCGGTCGGGTGCTTGCAGATCTCCGCGCATCGGCCCCGGCGGGCTCCATGACCACGATCAGCCGAGCACCGGATCATACCTGGTGAGGCGGTATCTCCACCTCCATACCATCCAGATCCGGAGAGACGACGACCTGGCAACTGAGCCGGCTGCCGACCCGGCGCTCGGACGCAGTGAACGTCAAGAGATCCTCCTCCTGGTCGCCGGGCGCCGGCAGCGTGGCGGCCAGGGCTTCGTCCAGATAGACATGGCAGGTGGCGCAGGAGGCATTGCCGTTGCACTCGGCGACGATGCCATGAAGTCCTGCGGCGCGGGCGGTCTGCATGAGGGACTGGCCGTCCGTGGCGGCGATGGCGTGGCGTGTGCCATCGGGCGTGGTGAAGTTGATCGTGGTCATGCCGCATCCCACTGCACGTCGAGAGAAAGCAGGCCCCTGAACACCCAGCCGCCGATGCGGGCCGGGCGTTCGGGATCGAGCCGGAGATTGGAGAGGCGCCGGAACAGCAGCGGCACACCGATTTCCCCGACCTGCTTGCGGGCAACCCAGGTTCCCAGACAGAAATGCGGGCCCGAGCCGAAGGCCAGATGCGCATGCTTTTCGCGGTTGATGTCGAAGACCTCGCCATTGGCGAAGTGGTTTTCGTCGCGGCAGGCCGAGCCGGCAGATAGGCCGATAGCCATGCCCGGCTCGAGCTGGATGCCGGACAGGACTGCCGGCTTGGCGACGCGCCGCGGATAAAGCCCGATCGGCGCGATCCAGCGCACGGCCTCCTCGAAGGCCTGCCGCCACGGCGTTTCGCCCGCCAGCATCTGCCGGTGCTGGTCGGGATTGGTCAAAAGGCCATAGATCAGCGTGCAGGCAGCGTCGCGCGGCTCGTTAAGGCCACCGCCGACGATGACCTTCACATTGGCGCGGATCTGCTCGAGCGACAACGGTTCGGCGGCATTGACCATGGAGGAGATAACCGACGGATCGGGATTGGCACGCAATTGCTGGATGCGCTCGTCGATGGCGTCGTCGATGGCCCTGGAGGCGATGCGACCCTTTTCCCAGACGTCGGCGTCGTCGGCGTAATTGCCCACCGCATCCATCAACGACTGCGACCAGATGCAGAGATCTTCCCAGGAAACATTGGTCAGCCCCAGCACTTCCATCAGGCAGCGGGAAGCCATGGGGGCGGCAAACTCGGTGAAGAGGTCGGCATGCCCACGATGCTCGAAGCCGGAGACCAGCTCCTCTGCAATGCGCTCGAACAGCGGCGTCCAATGGTTGGCGACGGTGCCGGGACGGAACGAAGGTTCGATGACCGTGCGCTCGCGCTTGTGGTCCTCGCCATCCTTTCGCATCAGCGTATGGCCCATGGCCTTGATCTGCAGCGATCTTGTGTCGAGGGCAGGAAAGGTCTCGAAGTCGCGCTCGATCGCGAGGAGATCTTCGGCGCGGGTGACCAGATGGATATTGGCAGCGGGTATCCACGCCACCGGGGCATCGCGCCGCAGACGCTGGTAGATCGGATACGGGTCGCTGTAGAGATCGGCGAGCGTGACGTCGTCCGCCACCGGCATGGTCATGGCCATGAAATCCTCCCTTTTCACCCAGTGTGGACAGAGATGACCCATCGATCAATTTTGTGGTATCGATCTTTGCTATGAAGAATGTCGATATCTCAGGCCTCAGTGTCTCGACCCTCGAAGCCTTGGTGGCGATCCATCGCACCGGCTCGCTGAGCAAGGCTGCCGAGCAGCTTGGCGTGACCCAATCCACGCTCAGCCACACGCTCAAGCGCCTGCGCGTTGCCTTTGGTGACGAGCTGTTCCTGCGGCACGGCCGTGGCGTGACGCCGACCGTGCGCTGCGATGCCCTTGTCGAGGGTATAATGTTGCTGCTCGAGCAACTCGGCGACCTCGCCGAGCCACCCGTGTTCGATGCTGCCACCAGCGAACACCGCTTCACCATCTCGTGCAATTTCTACGAGCGCTTCCTGCTCCTGCCGCATCTCGTGCGCGCCTTTCGCAGGCTGGCACCGAATGCCCAGCTCAACGTCATCCAGTCCAATCTGCGCGGGCATGAGCAGCTCAACAGCGGGCATTGCGACGTGCTGATCTCGCCGCTCCTGGCGGAAACATCGGGTCTTTATCGGCGCGCCCTCATGGACGACCGCTACGCCTGTTTCGTGGACAAGCACCATCCGCTGGCAGCAGGGCCGCTGACCCTCGAGCGCTATGCGGCGGCCAACCATATTGCCGTCAACTACGATGGCGGCTGGCGGCCCTTCTACCGCACCGCGCTCGATGCGCTCGGGGTCACCATCAGGCCGCGGGTGGAATTGCCCTCTTTCGGCGCCATCGGCAGCATCATCGAGGGGAGCGACCTCGTCCTCACCGCGCCGGCGGCGCTGGCCTCGGTGCTTCTGCCCCGCGCCGTGATGCTCGATCCGCCCTTCGAGGCGGCGTTCGAGGTCTTCATGTTCTGGACGGCCCGCCAACACGAGTCGCCGGCCAATGCCTGGCTGCGACGCCTCGTGGCCGATACCGTGCGCGCTACAAGAGCGAGCGCAGATTGAACGCCGGGTCGGCGGCCGCGTCTCTGGGCACGGCAATGCCCTGACCCAGCAGGCGGCGGGCCAGGAGATGGTCGCCCGGCAGGTTGACTGTCTCGACCGCGGCAAGACGCGGACCGATATAGCGGAAGACGGACAGGCGGCCGGCCTCGCGATCATCAATGCGGACGATATCCTCGGTGTCCCCCAGCGCCAGGCCGGCAATCTGGAGCTTGGCGCTGCCTTGCGTCGACCAGAACCAGGGCAGGCTCGCATAGCGCGCCTCCTGTCCCATGAGCCGCGCGGCCAGCGCCTTGCCCTGGTCTACGGCGTTCTGCACGGACTCCAGACGCACGCGGCAGTCATAAGTAAAATCGATATGCTCAGCGCAGTCGCCCACGGCCGAAATCGCCGGATCGCTCGTCAGCATCGTGTCGTCGACAAGGATGCCGCGCTCCACCGCCAGCCCGCAATCGACCGCAAGGTCGGTATTGGCGATGGCGCCGACGGCGGCAATGACCCTGTCGGCCTCCACGACCTGCCCGCCTGAAAGCGTCAGGGCAAACCGATCGCCGATCTTTTGTCCCGAAACGACCGTCTGGGACAGGATGACGTTGGAGCCGGCAGCGCGGTGGTGGTCCGCAAAGAAGGCCGCTGTCGTTTTCGAGACCACCCGGCCCATCAGTTGCGGTGCCGCCTCGATCACGGTGACGTCCACATCCTGGGCGCGCAGAAAGCTCGCGACTTCGAGGCCGATGAATCCGCCGCCGACAATGGCTGCATTCTTCCACGCCTTGCACTGGGTCGCGATGGCCTGAGCGTCGCCGAGCGAGCGCAAGGTAGTCGTCTCATCCGGGCCGAGTATCGTGAGTGGTCTTGGTCGTGCACCGGTCGCAAGGATCAGATGGTCATAGGCAAAGCGCGCCCCGCCTTCGACCGTTACGGTCCGGGCGTCCCGGTCGATGCTCAAAGCCCGGCGGCTCAGTTCGAGGGTGATGCCCTGCTCCTCGTACCAGCCGGGCGGATAGAGATAGAGATTGGTGGCGCTGCCACCTTCGTGCAGCAGCTCCTTCGATAGTGGCGGGCGCTGGTAGGGGAGGTGAGTTTCGTCGCCGATCACCGTGACCGTCCCCCCAAATCCCAGGCGCCGCAGCTCTGCTGCGACGCCGATTCCGGCCTGGCTGGCGCCGACGATCACGATGCGATCCATGGTTCTGCCTCCAGGCCGGTGCGTCAGTTGGCCTTTTCGGCCAGCTTGGCCTTCTGCTCGGCCGTCAGCTCGAAGGGGCGGGTATAGGACAAGTCATTCTTGTCCCAGGTGCCGACGGTCTGGCTGGCGCGCTTGGCCCAGACGCTGGCATCGGCCTCGAGGCGCCAGTCCATGACCAGTTTGCGCAGCGAAATCTTCCACTCGCCATTGCGCTTTTCGAAGCGGTCGATATAGCGCCCGCCGCCCACATGCACCGTCTTCTCGTCCGGCAGGCGCAGCGCGAAGATGACGTAACTCTCGCCATGGGCGACATGACCGTCGATCTCGACAGTGTGGCAGGTGATGTTGTGCGTATGGCTCAACGTACCCTTCGCATGTCCGTCATTGGCGAAGCGGACGAATTCGGGAATGCCGCCCAGGAACGAGCCGTGGCTATCCACCGCATCGGGATGGAAGACGCTGGCGATGATGTCGTCGTCATGCCGGTCGATGCCGCGGCAGTAGCGATAGACGCAGTCGAGAATGGCCTGCTTGTCCTCGAGGCGCTCGAGCCGGGCGAGCAGGTCCTGGTTGGAAACTGTGGTCAAAATGTCCTCCTGAAATGGTTGGGGCGCGTCAGAGCACGGCCCAGTAGCGAAAGATCGAATGATCGGGATTGGTGTCGGTGCCGGGGCGGCGTTCGCCGGTGCCGACGACGACGGTGCGGTTGAGCCAGTCATGCTTGCCCTGCTCGACCCGGAAATAGGGCGTGCAGCGGAAATAGCCCGGGATCTGCGGGGGCAAGGCGGGGTCCTGCCCCTCCGCCATCTTGGGCGGAATGACATAGCCCTGGTTACGGATATAGATCTTGGTGCCGTCGTCCACTTGCAGCATGTAGTGAGCGTTGAGCTCGATGACGCCGTCGGGCCGCACATTGGCCCAGTCGGCGCCGCTGCCGGGCACGACTTCGCCATTGAGGCGCGGACCGGACACGGTGCCGTTCAAGACCGACACATAGCCCTGCTTGTCGCCACCCGGCACGGGAAAGGTCCATCGCTTGTCGAAGAAGATGGTGACGTCGAAGGCGTGTTCGACGTTAAGGCTCAGCTCCGCCATGGGTCAGGCTCCGGAATTGGGGATGACCGGCACGAGCAGGTGGGAGTCGTATTGCCCGCCGGTGTGAATAATGTGCCGGCCGGCATTGCGGCTCTCCTGGTGCCGCACCATGGGCACCATCTGCTCGGTCGTGTCGTAGATGTCGCTGCCCTTGATCACGACGCGCAGGGTTTCCCCGGCGGCAAAGGCGGTGGACGAGGGCCAGATCTCGATATCGACCGGCACCGGCACGCCCGGTTGCAAGGGTTCTTCGGTCAGGTGGGTATGAAACGGCTGTTCCGGGCGAGAGCGCTCGGGATCGAGAGCCCGGTGGCTGGCGCGCAGCCAGCCCAGGGCAACCGGGCCATGGTCGAACAGCGCGTACCAGGGGAAGGGCACGAGATTGCCGTCCTTGTCGAGCTTTTCGATCGCAACGAAGAGGTCGGCATCCGAGCCCTGGTCGATCTCGACCCAAAGCCGCAGCTTCATGTGGCCAGTCAGTTCGGTGGCATGGTTGAATACGTGGTCGAAGACTGCGCATTCCGCAGCATCGGTCGCGTCGTAGCTGGTCTGGGCCTTGGTGGGCGGGACTTTGTCGTCCAGCTTGCCAGTCGCCGCATCGAGGTGAAGCGGCACGAAGGACGTGCGTTTGAGCGGCCACTCGTTCTCGTTGAAAGCGCGGCCGACATTGCCGCGTTCGCGCAGTTCCAGGCGCACCTTGGGCAGGGTGACGCCGGAGCCGATACCCTTGAGGAAATGGTCGAAGAACTGCCGAAGCCGCGCCACATTGGCGGGGTCGTAGTAGTAGCCCCACTTCTTGCGGCCATGCACGTCGAGCCATTTCTGCGGCGAGGAGATCGTCCTGTAGCCCTCGAGCGTGCCGCGGCTATGCAGGCCATGATCGGACCAGCTGCCCACGACATAGGCCGGCACGGTGATGGCAGCCAGGTCGACATCCTTGCTGGCCCAGTACGCGTCATAGAGCGGATGGGCCTGCATATTGGTATTGGTGTCTTCGGTGCGCGTGGTCGAGAAATTGATGAAGGAGGTGGCGCGCGGAATGAAGCTCGTGTCGCGCATGCCCCCGTGATAGCCGAATTCCCGGTACCAGTCGGTGAAGCCTTCCCATGGGTTGATCGCAGCCAGGTGCGGGGGATGCTGGGCCGCCACCTGCCACTGGATGCAGGCAAGATAGGAGACGCCGCTCATCCCCACCTTGCCGTTCGACCACTCGCGGGTCCCCAGCCATTCGATCAGCTCGCAGGCGTCCCGGGTCTCCTCGGGGCCGCCATGATGCATCTCGCCTTCGGAATAGAGAATGCCCGGCGGATCGGCATAGACCACGGCATAGCCGGCGCCGCACCAATAGGCAGGATCGGGCGCCTCGAAACCGGTATGGCGCGACATCCAGCCATCCTCGATGCCCGACCCGGCATAGCGGAACTTGTCCGAGGTCCGGTGCTTGCCATAGGGGCTCCAGGCCAGGATCACCGGCAGGTCCGTCTGGCCCGCCTCGCCGGCCGGGCGATAGATGTCGACATACATGCGGATGCCGCGCGACAGCGTCACCGCGACATTGCGCTCGATCAGCATGCCGTCCTCTTCCGCCGCGCTGTAATCGGGCGGCGGCGGCGGAAACATGGATTCGCTCGGATGCTGCCCCTGCCGCATGGCGATCTCGGGCTCAGGCCATTGCTTGGTCATGGTATCGGTCCGTTGTTGATGGATCAGAGCAGCGCCTGGCGCGCCTGGATCTGGTCGAAAGCGGCAAGGCTCTCGTAGTCGCCATTGGCGATGAGCTGCGGCCAGCCGGGATTGGCGATGATGGCGCGCCCCACGGCGATCAGGTCGAAGTCGCCGCGACTAAGCATTTCCTCGAGCCGCGCCAGCTGCGGCACTGCACCGGCCAGCAATTGCCCGGGCGAATCCTCCTGCTCGAAGGTCACCGAGCCGACGGCAATCGTCGGCAGTCCCGTGATCTTCTTGGCCCAGCCGGCGAGGTTGAGGTCGCTGCCCTCGAATTCGGGCTGCCAGAAACGGCGCTGCGAGCCATGGAGAATATCGACACCGGCCTCTGCCAAGGGCTCGAGCCATTGAGCCATCTCGGCCGGCGTCGCGGCGATGCGGGCGCCATAGTGCCCCAGCTTCCACTGCGAAAAGCGCAGGGAAATGGGGAAGTCCTTGCCGACGCGGGTGCGGATTTCGGCAACGATATCTGTGGCGAAACGGGTGCGTGCGCCAATGCCGCCGCCATACCTGTCGCTGCGCTGATTGGTGCGGTCCCAGAAGAACTGGTCGACGAGATAGCCGTGGCCGGCATGGATTTCGACGCCGTCGAACCCGGCGCGCTTGGCCGCCTCGGCGCTGAAGCCATAGGCTTCGATGATGCCGTCGAGCTCGCGCTGCGTCATCGGTTCGGCGACCTTTTCGCCTGCCAGATTGATACCCGACGGTCCGACGAGGCGCACCGATGGGTCCACTTTCTTGCCGGGGGTCGGAGACAGGCCGATATGCCAGAGCTGGCAGAAGATCGGCGTTCCATGCGCATGCACCGCATCGGTCACCGCTTTCCATGCGGTGACGGTATTGGCGCTTTCGAGCCGCGGGATGTGCGAACCATCGCCCGAGGTCGAATGCGAGATGTAGGTGCCCTCGGTGATGATCAGCCCGACGCCGCCCTCGGCGCGCTTCCGGTAATATTCGGCCACGTCCGGGCCAGGCACATGGTCGACACTGAAGCTGCGCGTCATGGGCGACATTGCCACGCGATTGGCCAGCGACAGGCCGCCGATCCGGACAGGTGTGAACAGTGTCGGACAGACGTCGTGCTTGCGGCTGGGCGCAGCCGCGGTGGCTCCGGACATGTTGGGTCTCCTCATTCTGGTCGGGCGGTCGTGGGCTTTTGCCTTCCTTGTGACCTTTACCCGATAATGATAAATATGTTAAACATATCGAGTGGAGGATGGCAATCGGGTCCGAGGCAGCAAAATTTGCCCGGGTCGGAATGCCGAGGAAAAGCCAATTGACGACCCGAAAATCGGGCGAAACGGGAGGACGCCATGGATAGGCGCACATTCATCGCGACGGCAGCGGCAAGTCTGGCGCTGACCGGACACGGTTACGCACAGGAAACGGACTGGGCGGCCGTCGAAGAGGCTGCCAAAGGCGAGGGAGGGCTGGTCTTCTATGCGTCCTTCCTCGGCGCGCAGTTCCAGCTCGACATCATGAATACCTTTACCGAGGAATATGGCATCCCGGTCACGCTGCTGGATGTGCGGGCCACCGAGCTTTCCGAGCGCATCCGCACTGAATACGCCACCAACCGCGTGGCTGGCGACGTCTACTGGTCAGGGTTCAGCGTGCTGACCATGATCGAGGCGGGCATGATCGCCAATATCGGCGCGCTGCCCAACGCCGCCAATATCGGCGCCGATCTCAAGTCGCTGGTCAGCGACTATCTGGTGCCCACCCACGCCGGCTTTTACGGCATCATGGTCAATACAAACCTTGTACCCGAGGCCGAGGAGCCCAAAAGCTGGGCCGACCTGCTCGACCCACGCTGGAAGGACAAGATCCTGTCCGACGACATGCGGGCCCAGGGTGGCGGCCTCAACATGTTCTCGGCGCTCTATACGTCGCTTGGCCGCGAGTTCCACGAACAGATGGCCACCCAGAACCCCGTCTTCAGCCGCGATATCGGCAATGACGAGCGGCGTGTGGCTCGCGGCGAGTTCCCGCTGCGGATCCCGCAGCTCTATGCCAATATGCGCCAGCTCGAAGGCCTGCCGGTCAAGTTCATCATGCCGACCGAAGGCGCACCCTATACGCAGGGCCTGATGGTGGCGCTCGAAGGCAGCCCGCATCCCAATGCCGCCAAGCTCTTCATCAACCACTATCTGAGCGCACGCGTGCAGAGCATGCTGGCCGAAAACGGCATTCGCCCCGCCGTGGACGGACTTGCCGACTCGCTCACCTCGGAAACCGCGCGCACCGCGGCTAGCGTCAAACTGCTCGGCACGACGACGCCCGACATAACCGACGAGGTCCTCGCGGTCTCCGCCGAAATCTACAAGTGATCGGCACGGCGCCGGCCGTGCCGGCGCCTCTCTCCATTTCCACCGCCGGCCCGCGCTGAGGCGCCCGGCCGGTGCGCTGGACCAGCGAGGCATTCCCCCGCATGACGACCACGCAAGACCTCAGTCCCGATCGCGCATCTGGTGAGCGGCTCGCTCGCGTGCGCACCACGTTCCTCGATCGCTTCGCCGGCTCGCCCGCGGGTCGCGCGGTGGGCATGCTGCTCGTCACCGGCGCCCTTTTGTTCCTGGCCGCCTATCCACTTTCCATGCTGCTCTATGGCAGTCTCTTCACGGCCCAGCCCGGACTGCCCGGTGAGTTCGACCTTGGCGGCTATGCGCGCCTGTTTACCGCGCGCAATCTGGGCATCCTGGGCAATACGGTACAGATCGCACTGGTCTCGACCGGCGTGTCTATTTCCCTGGCCGTGCTGCTGGCCTGGATCCTGGCGCGGACCGACACGCCGTTCCGCGGTGTGCTAGAAGTCCTGATCACCTTGCCCTTCTTCATTCCTCCGTTCCTGACCGCCATGGCCTGGGGCATGCTCGGCAATCCGCAGATCGGCGTCATCAACATGGTCTGGCGCTGGATGACCGGTACCGATGGCACGATCATCAACGTCTATTCCTATTTCGGCATCATCTGGCACATGGCGCAATATTCGACCGTGTTCCTGTTTCTCTTCATCGTCGATGCCTTTCGCGCCATGGACCCGTCGCTCGAAGAATCGAGCCGCATGTCCGGGGCCAGCGCCTTTTCCACCTTCTTCCGCATCACCTTCATGCTGATGCTGCCGGTGATCACCGCCTGCTGGCTGTTGAGTTTCATCCGCGGCGTGGAAGCGTTCGAATCGGCACTGTTCTTCGGCCTGCCTGCCGGCATCGATGTGGTCACCACCGAGATCTACAAGGCCATCACCCAGAATTCGGTGCCCGACTACCAGTTCGCGACGGCCATGAGTTTTGCCATCCTGGTGCTGATGTCGCTGCTGATCGTGCTGCGCTGGCGGCTGTTGCGCGGCAAGAACTACCAGACCGTCACGGGCAAGGGCTACAATCCGCGGCTCATGCGCCTCGGCCCGTTCCGCTGGGTCACCTTCGGCTTCTGCATCCTGTTCTTCGTCCTCACCGTGGTCCTGCCCATCGGCCAGCTTTTCGTCGGATCGCTGTTCAAGTTCTTCGGCTTTTACGACCCGTCCATGCTGACCTTCGACCATTACCTGGCCGTCTTCCGCAATGGCGAGCTCTGGCGTGCGGCGCGCAATACCGGTCTCCTGGCCGTCGGCGGCGCCACGGCGACCATGATCCTGGGCTCGATCGTTGCCTACATCACCATTCGCACCACCTGGAAGGGGCGTCGGCTGATCGAATTGCTGGCCTGGCTGCCCTGGATGATGCCGGGCATCGTGCTTGGCCTCGGCTTTCTCTGGGCCTTTGCCATGCTGCCTGGCCCGATCCCGATCTACGGCACGATCTGGGCGCTGCTGCTGGCCTATATGGCCCTCGGCACGCCGATCTCGGTCCGGATCATGGCCGGCGCCTATGGCCAGCTCTCTTACGACATCGAGGAATGCTCGCGCGTGCATGGCGCCAACTGGTGGCAGACGCTGTGGCGCATCCTCATCGCGCTGACCTGGCCATCCTTCGCCGTGGGCTGGGTGCTGGCCTTTTTCGGCATCATGCGCGAACTCAGTGCATCCATCCTGCTCTATTCGGTGGGTAACGAGGTGCTGTCCGTCGTCATGCTGCGCATGTGGACCGATGGCAAGCTCGAGCAGGTCTGCGTCATCGGCCTCATGATGATGCTGCTCGTCATCGTCTTCCGCTGGGTCCAGCACGTCCTCTTGAACCGCCGGATCAGCGGCCTCGCCTAGAACGATCGGATTATCCCAATGGCAGTTGTAGTTCTTGAAAATGTCGGCCGCACCTATGGGCTGTTCAATGCCGTCGAAAACGTCAACCTGGCCGTCAAGAAGGGTGAATTCCTGACCTTTCTCGGCCCGTCCGGCTGCGGCAAGACAACGACCCTGCGCATGATCGCCGGCCTCGAGCGCAATACCAGCGGCACGATCCGGATCGAGGACAATCTGGTGAGCGATCCCAAGGCCAACTGGTTCGTGCCGCCCGAGCGCCGGCAGCTGGGCATGGTGTTCCAGTCCTATGCGATATGGCCGCATATGACCGTGTTCGAGAACGTCGCCTATCCGCTACGCATCCGACGGATCGGCAATGCCGAGGTGACCCGGCGGGTCAACGAAGCGCTCGATCTCATCGAAATGCGCCACCTGGCCGATCGCCCCGCCCCGGCGCTGAGCGGCGGGCAGCAGCAGCGCGTCGCCATTGCGCGTGCGCTTGTGTTCGAGCCCAGCGTGCTGCTGCTCGACGAACCGCTCAGCAATCTCGACGCCAAGCTGCGCACGCAGATGGGCGAGGAATTCCGCAAGCTCCAGCAGCGGCTGGGCATCACCACGCTCTATGTGACTCACGACCAGAACGAGGCCATGGCGCTGTCGGACAGGATCGTGGTCATGCAATCGGGCAATGCGCTGCAGATCGGCTCGCCGCAGGACATCTACCATCGGCCTCAGCACCTAGCCGTCGCGCGCTTTGTCGGATCGCCCAATCTGCTCGAGGCCGAGGTGGTCTCGGTCACGGAAGGCGACGGCTTCCAAGAGCTTTCGGTGCGCGGTGCGGACTGGAGCGGTTACGCACGCTCCGCGCGCGCCATCGAGGCCGGCAGCAAGGTCCATGTCATGGTGCGCCCGGAAAACCTCCGTGTCGGAGTAACCGATGACGCCGCCGAGGCCGATATCGCGCTGACCGGCGTGGTGACCGACCTCATTTTCCGCGGCGCGATATACAGCGTATCCATTCGCGCCGGCGCCTTGAGTTTGACGCTGGAATTGCCATCCTCGACCGCCGTTGCCGTGGGCGATCCGCTGACCGTCCAGGTGCCGCGGGGCACCGCCTGGGCGCTCCAAGCCAGTGAAACGGCAGGCGTCTAGCTGTCGAGCTGGGCCCGGCCGCGGGCGCCCTTGCGGCGCGTTTCCGGCGGCGTCGTCATGATCGAGCGCTCGATATTGCGCTCGAAGGCTGCATTGAGCTCCTCGAGCGCGTTATAGGCCCGATTGACCACATCCTCGCCGATCTCCTCGACGATGGCGGCGTACAGACGGTCGTTTTCCGGGATCAGCGTCTCAACCAGATGCCGACCCTTGGGCGTCAGATAGACCTGCAGGTTGCGCCGGTCGTTTTCGCTGGCGCGCCGGGCGATCAGGCCCTCCGCTTCAAGGTTGGGCAATATCCTCGAAAGACTGGCGGGATGCAGCACGCAGCGATCGCTTAATTGCTGGTTGCTGATGGCTTCGACTTCCGACAACGATCGCAAAACCCGCCACTGCTGCTCGGTCAGGCCCTGTGCATTCAATTGTGGCCGGAAGCGTTGCATGAGCAATTCTCGGGCGCGCAAGAGCTGCATTGCGAGTGACTTTGGGAATGGCCGCATCTGACCCACTTGATTTGGACGGTTCGCCACCGGTGCGAAGCCTTGATTCTCGAATTCTTGCATTGCTTTACACCACAAGCAAACGCTTCATGCCGCGATCATTTCCGCACAATATTTCACGCGACGGGTTGCGACCGCGTCGCGGACATAGTAAACATGTTAACAAATATCGCGCGGCAAACGTGCGGACCGGGAGAGAGCCCCATGGCAAAATTCATTATCGGGCGTTTTGCCCAGATGCTGGCCACACTCGTCATCGTCGCCGTGATCGCCTTCGGGCTGGCGCGGCTCGCCGGCGACCCTGTGCCGCTGCTGATGCCCGCCCAGGCTTCGCAGGCCGACCTCGATTTCTTCCGCAACCAGCTCGGGCTCGACCGGCCCGTTTATGAGCAGTTCTTCCGCTTCGTCGGCAACGCCGTGCGCGGCGATTTCGGCGATTCCTTCCGCTACAATCAGCCCGCGCTATCGCTCATTTTCGACCGGCTGCCATCCACGATCTTCCTGGCTCTGACGGCCATGACCTTCGCTGCGCTGGTCGGCCTGCCCATGGGCATTGCTGCAGCGGTAACGCGCAACAGCTGGCTCGACGTCGTCATCCGCACTGCCGCCACCGTCGGCCAGTCCACCCCGCTGTTCTGGCTGGCCCTGATGCTGATGCTGCTCTTTTCGGTGATGCTGCGCTGGACCCCCACTTCCGGCTACGGCACCTGGCAGCATTTCATTCTTCCCACGGTGACACTGGGCTGGTTCTCCGCCGCCTCCATTGCCCGACTGACCCGGTCCTCGATGATCGAAGTGCTGCAAAGCGACTTTGTCCGCCTGCAGCGGCTGTGCGGCTTGCCGCTGCGGTTGATCGTCCTGCGCCACGCCCTGCGCAATGCGGCGGCGCCCATCATCACCTTCATGGCCCTGCAGCTCGGTGCCTTGCTTGGCGGCGCGGTCATCACCGAAACCATTTTCGCCTGGCCCGGCTTTGGCCAGCTGATGGTCAACGCCATCCTGTTCCGCGACTTTCCCGTCATCCAGGCCGCCATCGTGGTGACGGCGGTCTTCTTTCTCGTCATCAACCTCCTGGTCGACATCACCTATCGGGTTCTCGATCCAAGGGTGCAGATCTGACGGCTATCCCTCCGTCAACACTTCGAGGCGGGGGCGACCCCGCCGTTTTTCTTCTCAGTTTCGCAAAGTTGCCGGGCGGCCTGGTCCGCGTGTGCGGGTGGCGCCAAACTGGTTTTCCGCGGGCAGGTCGACGGAAATAGGCACTTCCAGGCACCGCTCGAGATCGTCGAGCAGCGCATGCAGCGCCTTGAGCTTGTCCGAACCGAACCGTTCCGTGATCTGGGCATAGGTCACTTCGGACGTGGCCCCCGCCGCCTCGATCAGCAGGCGCCCCGAGGGAGAGATGGAAATCAGGCCGCGGCGCAGATCGCTTTCCGACACGCTGCGCACGATCAACTCGCGCGCATCGAGGTCCTTGAGGATGCGCGACAGCGAGGGCGCCAGGAGATATGTGGCCTTGGCCAGCTCCAGCACTTCGATCGTGTCCACGGTCGTGAGGGCGCGCAGCACGCGCCATTGCTGTTCGGTGATGCCATAGCTTTGCAGCGACGGACGGAATTGCCGCATTACTGCTTCACGGGCGCGCAGCAGGGCCATGGGCAGCGACCGGTTGAAAGAGCGCAAGCGGCCCTTGGCGGCCGGTGTGGATGACGGTGGAAAATCCTGCGACATCGATCGTCTCTTTTCGCTCTGGGGTCCGAAGTTTCGGACCGGCTGGGAAGGCTGCATGCCCAATGTAGGTCGCGCCTGCCAGGCGCGGCAAGGCGGTGAACCTCATTCCAGCGCCAAATAGATAACATATTCTGCAATTTCCAGCGCATTCATCGTTTTTCCGCAGAGTTTGACGTTGACTCGTGCTGCCGAGGATATTTAACATATTAAGTGATTTGAAATGCCGGATAAGCCATGCCGCATATGACCATTGAATATTCCGCCAATCTGGCGGGGCGGGCCGACATGCAGGCGGCCGTGGATGCCGCCCACGAGGCCATGCTGGCTTCGGGCCTGTTCGAGATCGGAGCAGTACGTGTCCGGGCTTATGAAAGCGATGCCTACGGGATTGCCGACCGTCATCCCGACAATGCCTTCGTGCATCTCTGCCTGCGCATCGGTGCAGGACGGGAAGCCGCGGAAAAGCGTGCGGCGGGGGACGTGATCTATCGGGCGATGCTGGCGCAGTTCGAGACCCTGCTCGCCTCGCCCTACTTCGCCTTGTCATTCGAAATCTGTGAGATTGACGCCGCGCTGAGTTGGAAGACCAACGCGATGCACGGGCGTTTGCGTTCCAACTCTTCGGGGAGAACCTGATGTCCGCCTTGGACGAAAACCTCGGGCGTGCCCACGCCTATTTGGCGCGCTTCGCAAAGGACGGCGTGCTCAACCGGATCGGCGGCGAAACCCGGCCGGCCGTCGACGGCCAGACTTTCGAGACCATTTCGCCCGTCGATCTCAAGCCGCTGGCCCGTGTCGCCAAGGGTGGTGCAGCCGATATCGATCAAGCGGCCAAGGCCGCGGCCGTCGCCTTCCCGGCTTGGCGGGACATGTCCGGTTCAAAGCGTCGCGCCATTCTGCACGATGTTGCCGACGCCATCACCGAGCGCGCCGAGGAGATTGCGCTGCTTGAAAGTCTCGATACGGGCCAGGCGCTGCGCTTCATGTCTAAGGCCGCCCTGCGCGGCGCGGAAAACTTCCGCTTCTTCGCCGACAAGGCGCCCGAGGCGCGAGACGGCCGGTCCATGTTCACCCAGGGGCAGACCAATATCACCGTGCGCTCGCCCATCGGGCCGGTCGGGGTGATTACGCCTTGGAACACGCCTTTCATGCTCTCGACATGGAAGATCGCGCCGGCTTTGGCAGCCGGCTGCACCGTGGTGCACAAGCCTGCCGAATTCTCGCCCATCACGGCCCGCCTCCTGGTCGAGATCGCCGAGGATGCCGGCCTGCCCAGGGGCGTGCTGAACCTGGTCAACGGCCTCGGCGAGGATGCCGGAAAGGCGCTGACCGAGCATCCGGCGATCAAGGCCATCGGCTTTGTGGGCGAGAGCCAGACCGGCTCGCGCATCATGCGCCAGGGTGCGGACACGCTCAAGCGCGTGCATTTCGAACTCGGCGGTAAGAACCCGGTCGTCGTTTTCGCCGATGCGGACCTCGACCGCGCCGCCGATGCGGTGGTCTTCATGATCTACTCGCTCAATGGCGAGCGCTGCACCTCGTCGTCGCGCCTTCTGGTCGATGCGTCCATCTATGACGACTTCACCGCCCGCGTCGCAGAAAAGGCTTCGCGCATCAGAATAGGCCACCCGCTCGATCCAGACACCGTCATCGGCCCGCTGATCCATCCGGTGCACGAAAAGAAGGTCCTCTCCTATTTCGATCTGGCGCGCGCCGAAGGCGTGACCGTCGCCACCGGCGGCGAGAAGGTAACCGAGGGCGTGCTGGCCGATGGTTGCTACGTGCGACCGACACTCTTTACCGGCGCGCGCAACGACATGCGCATCGCCCAGGAGGAGATCTTCGGGCCGGTGCTGACGGCCATCCCCTTCCGGGACGAAGCCGAAGCGCTCGAACTGGCCAATGGTGTGCAGTATGGCCTGGCCGGATATCTCTGGACCTCGGACCTGACCCGCGCACTGCGCTTCACCGCGGCCATGGAAGCCGGGATGATCTGGGTCAATTCCGACAATGTCCGTCACCTGCCGGCGCCCTTTGGCGGCGTCAAGAATTCCGGCATCGGCCGGGATGGCGGCGACTGGTCCTTCGACTTCTACATGGAAACCAAGAACGTCGCCTTCGCGACGGCCGACCACCCAATCGCCAAGCTCGGCGGTTAGCCACAGGAACGCCCGCCGTGCCCCTTCCCAACGTGAACCTTCACCCCGACTTCAACGTCGTTCGTCTCTCCCATGTCGAGCTGGTCGTGCGCGACCTCGCCGCCAGCCGTCACTTCTATGTCGATACGCTCGGCCTGCAGTTGACCGACGAGGACGACAGCCACATCTACCTGCGGGCCATGGAGGAGCGAAACCACCACTGCATCGTGCTCACCAAGGGCGAGACGCCGGTAGCGCGACGTCTGGGCTTCAAGGTCTATTCCGATGCCGATCTCGACAAGGCCGAAGCCTGGTTCAAGGGCAAGTCGCTGCCCACCGAATGGGTGACCCGCCCGTTCCAGGGCCGCACGCTCCTGACCCGCGACACGATGGGCGTGCCGCTCGAATTCTATGCCACGATGGACAAGCGCGAGCCCATCCATCAGCAGTACAAGCTCTATCGCGGCGTCAAGCCGCTGCGCATCGACCACTTCAACTGCTTCTCGCGCGACGTCGACGCCTCCGTCGCCTTCTACAACGAGCTCGGCTTTCGCGTGACCGAATATACCGAGGATGCCGACAGCAAGCGCCTCTGGGCCGCCTGGATGCATCGCAAGGGCGGCGTCCATGACATGGCCTTCACCAATGGCAAGGGGCCGCGCCTCCACCATACCGCCTTCTGGGTGCCGACCCCGCTCAACATCATCGACCTGCTCGACCTGATGTCGACCACCGGCTACCTAGCCAATATCGAACGCGGGCCGGGCCGGCATGGCATTTCCAATGCCTTCTTCCTCTATATCCGCGATCCGGACGGGCATCGGATCGAAATCTACTGCTCTGACTACATGACGGTCGATCCGGACCACGAGCCGATCAAGTGGGACCTCAAGGATCCGCAGCGCCAGACGCTCTGGGGCGCCCCGGCGCCACGTTCCTGGTTCGAGGAAGGCACGCCCTTCGAGGGCGTGGATATCGGCGACCCGGTTATGGCCGGGCAGCCCATCGTCGCGCCCTGATCGACGAGGGCGCGCGGTGAACGAGACAAAAACATCGGGCCTGGCCGATCCGGCGCTCCTTCGCGAGGCAGCCTTGGTTGGGGATCGCTGGATCCCTGCGGACGGCGAGGGCATCGCGGTGCGCAATCCTGCCGATGCTTCCCTGATGGGCCATGTGCCGCGGTTGGGTGAGGCCGAGACGCTGGTCGCCATCGAAGCGGCACGGATCGCACAGAAGGCCTGGGCAGCCACCACCGCCAAGCACCGCTCGGACATCCTGCGGCGCTGGTTCGAGCTCATCATGGCCAATCAGGACGACCTGGCCCGCATCCTGACGCTCGAACAGGGCAAGCCGCTTGCCGAAGCCAGGGGCGAAATCGCCTATGGCGCCAGCTTCATCGAGTGGTTCGCCGAAGAGGCACGCCGCATCTATGGCGACGTCATGCCCGGCCATCAGCCCGACAAGCGCCTCTTCGTCATCAAGCAGCCGATCGGCGTCGTCGCGGCCATCACCCCTTGGAACTTTCCCAATGCCATGATCACCCGCAAGGCTGGCCCCGCGCTGGCCAGCGGCTGCGCCATGGTCCTCAAGCCCGCCTCGCAGACGCCGTTCTCGGCCATTGCGCTTGCCATATTGGCCGAACGGGCAGGGCTGCCACCCGGGCTGTTCTCCGTGATTACCGGTTCGGCGCGCGACATCGGCGCCGCCATGACGGCAAGTCCGGTTGTGCGCAAGCTGACCTTCACCGGCTCCACCGAAGTCGGCGCCGAGCTGATGCGGCAGAGCGCGGCCACGATCAAGAAACTCGGTCTTGAACTGGGGGGCAATGCGCCCTTCATCGTCTTCGACGACGCCGATCTCGATGCAGCGGTGGACGGCGCGCTGATCTCCAAGTTCCGCAACAATGGCCAGACCTGCGTCTGCGCCAACCGCATCTATGTCCAGGACGCGGTCTACGATGCCTTTGCCGCCAAGCTGGCCGAAGCGCTGGGCCGCATGAAGACGGGGAACGGTCTCGAACCCGGCACCGATTTCGGCCCGCTGATCGACGCCAAGGCCGTCGAAAAGGTCGAGGAACACATTGCCGACGCCGTCTCCAAGGGCGCCGCAGTCAGCCTTGGCGGCAGGCGGCATGGGCTCGGCGGCACCTTCTTCGAACCCACGATCCTGACCGGCGTCACCTCCGCCATGGCCATCGCGCGGGAAGAAACCTTCGGGCCGGTCGCCGCACTCTTTCGCTTCACCGACGAGGCCGACGTCATCGCCCAGGCCAATGACACCGAATTCGGCCTCGCCTCCTATTTCTACGCCCGCGACATGGGCCGCGTCTGGCGTGTGGCCGAGGCGCTCGAATACGGCATGGTGGGTATCAATACCGGCCTGATCTCGACGCCCGAGGCGCCCTTTGGCGGCGTCAAGCAGTCGGGCCTGGGGCGCGAGGGATCGCGCTACGGCATCGAGGAATTCACCGAACTCAAATATCTCTGCCTGGGCGGTATCGCGTCCTAGCCAACGCTCCGGGAGCACCGCAATGACAACCCATCCCCGCCTCGCCTCGTTCGTTTCCGACGGCCGCCCTGCCTATGGGCTGGTGACCGATCATGGCGTCGTCGACCTTTTCGCGCGCTATGGCGAGCGCTGGCCGACGCTGCGCCATGTGCTTGCCGACAACGCCATGGCAAAGCTCATCGATACCTCGGGCGGCTATTCCGCCGATCTTGGCTTCGATGCGGTCACCCTCGCCATCCCGGTGCCCGATGCGGAAAAGATCCTTTGCGTCGGCGTCAACTATCCGGACCGCAATGCCGAATACAAGGACGGCAAGGACGCGCCACCCAGGCCCTCGCTGTTTCCGCGTTTTGCCCGATCCTTTGTCGGGCACGACCAGCCGCTGGTGCGACCGCGTGCGTCCGAGCAGCTCGATTACGAGGCGGAGGTCGTCATCGTCATCGGCAAGCCGGGACGGCATATCGCCGAGGCAGATGCACTCGACCATGTCGCTGCGCTGAGCCTTGCCAATGAAGGCACGATCCGCGACTGGGTGCGCCATGCCAAGTTCAATGTCACCCAGGGCAAGAATTTCGACGCCACCGGGTCCATCGGACCCTGGATGATCCCCTTTACCGATGAGAGCCAATTGGCCGATATCGGTCTTTCCGCCCGGGTCAATGGCGAACTCCGCCAGGAAGACCGCACGGCGCGGATGATCTTCTCCTTCCGCTACCTCATCGCCTACATCTCGACCTTCACCACCCTCATGCCCGGCGACACGATCCTCACCGGCACGCCGACCGGCGCCGGCGCGCGGCTCGAACCGCCCGTCTGGCTCAAGCCGGGCGACGTGGTGGAAATCGAGGCCGACGGCATCGGCATCCTGCGCAATGGCGTCGTGGACGAGGCGGTGTCGTCATGAGCATGACCCCCGAGGAGATCGCCGCCGCTGCCCATGCCCTCGATGCCGCCGAAAAGAGCCGGCAGCAGGTCGGGCTCCTGAGCGTCGCGCATAAGGGCATGGACATGGACGACGCCTATGCCGTCCAGGCCGCCTGGGTGGACATGAAACGCGCCGCCGGCGATGCAGTGGTGGGCTGGAAGATCGGGCTCACCTCCAAGGCCATGCAATATGCGCTCAACATTGATACGCCCGATTCTGGCGTCCTGTTCGCGTCCATGCAATTCGACAATGGAGCGACCATTCCCGCGGGCCACTTCATCCAGCCGCGCATCGAGGCGGAGATCGCCTTTGTCATGAAAAGGCCGTTGCGCGGCAGGGACATAACGCTTGCCGACGTGCTCGACGCGACGGACTATGTGGTGCCGGCGCTCGAAATCCTCGACACTCGCATTCTGCGCAAGGACCCGATAAGCGGCCAGACGCGGCTCGTTTTCGACACCATCGCCGACAATGCTGCCAATGCCGGTATTATCGTCGGATCGCAGACCTTTGCCCTCGATCAGCTCGACCTGCGCTGGGCCGGCGCCATCGTCTCGCGCAATGGCGAGGTCGAGGAAACCGGCCTCGGAGCCGGGGTGCTCGACAACCCGGCGCAGGGCATTGTCTGGCTGGTGCGCAGGCTCGCCGAATATGGTGATGGCATCGAGGCCGGCCAGGTGGTCCTTTCGGGCTCCTTCATCCGCCCCGTCGAGGCGCCGCCGGGCTCTGCCATCTCGGCAGATTTCGGTCCGCTTGGTACGGTCAGCTGCTACTTCGCTTAAGGAATATCGATGCCCGCCCCGCACAATCGCTTCAAATCCGCTCTTCTGCGTCACGAGCTCCAGATCGGCTGCTGGCTCGCGCTGGCCAATGGCTATACCGCCGAGGCCATGGCCGGTGCCGGCTTCGACTGGCTGGTCATCGATGGCGAACATGCGCCGAACGATCTGCCGCGCCTGCTGGAACAGGTCCAGGCGCTCAAGGGTGGCACGGCCGAGCCGGTCATCCGCCTCCCCGTCGGCGAGACCTGGATGATCAAGCAGGTGCTCGATATCGGCTGCCAGACGGTGCTCGTGCCCATGGTCGACAGCGCCGCGCAAGCGCAGGAACTGGCCCGCGCCATGCGCTATCCGCCCATTGGCATCCGCGGCGTAGGTTCGGCGCTGGCCCGCGCCTCCGGCTTCGGCGCGATCGCCGACTATCTGCCGACCGCCAACGATGAAGTATGCCTCCTGGTGCAGGTGGAGAGCCGCAAGGGCCTCGCGGCGATCGAGGAGATCGCGTCAGTCGACGGCGTCGACGGAATCTTTATCGGCCCCTCGGACCTGGCCGCCGATATGGGCCATCTGGGCAAGCCGTCTCACCCGGAGGTCAAGGCCGCGGTCGAGGATGGTATCCGGAGGATCCGGGCAGCCGGCAAGCCGGCAGGCGTATTGAGCTTCGATCGCGCCATGGTCGAGACCTATATTGGGCTCGGCGTCAGCTTTGCGGCCGTGGGGGCGGATGTCACCCTCCTCACCCAGGCGGCGCGAGCGCTCGCCGCAAGCTTCAAGGGCTGACCCTTCGGCGTCGCGGCGGCAGGATTTTCAGAGCACGGCGTAGTAGGTGAAAACCACATGCTCGGGATTGGCGTGGCGCACGCCCGTCCCCACGATCACAGTACGCGCCAGCCAGTCATGCGGGCCCGTGGGCACGTCGAAAACCGGCGTGAGGCGCAGGTAGCGGTTCGCATTGGAGGCAAAGCCTTCCGCCGGAGCATAGGGGATGGGATTGCCATCATCGTCGCGGCTGTAATTGTAGCCCCGATTGTGCACATAGATTGGCGTACCGTCCGAAGCCTCCATCATGTAGTGGGCATTGACCTCGAACACATTGTCGGCGCGGCCGCGTGGCCATTCGGCGCCCGAATAGGGCAGGACCTTGCCCTGCAGGCGCGGCCCGATGATTTCGCCACCTGAGGGCGGCACATAGAAGCGTCCGCCCTGCGGGGTGGTGGGCGAGAAGCGGATGCGCTCGCCCAGGGTCATTTTCACATGAAAGATGTATTCGAGCTTTACCGGCTCGATATTGTCTCGCTCTTCCATGCTCAGCTGACCGATCCATCGCTGCGCAGCTTGGCCATCTGCTCAGGCTCGAGCTCCAGCGGGCGCATGTAGGAGAGATCGGATTTGTCCCAGGTTCCGGCCGGATAACCGCGGCGCGCCCGGACCCATGGGCCGCTGTCGGCACGGAAGCGCCAGTCCATGATGACCCGACGCAGCGCGATGCGCCATTCGCCATTGCGCTTTTCGAGGCGATCGAGATAGCGGCCGCCACCCACGCGCACCGGCTCGCCGTCGGCGAGGCGCAGCACCACGATCACATAAGTTTCGGCATGGGCGACATCGCCGTCGACTTCCGAAGTGTGGCTGGTCACATTGTGCATGTGGCCCTCGGCAATTTCGGAATGCCCGGTATTCACCCAGTCGATGAACTGGTCAACATTGCCCAGGAAATCGCCGTGATTGTCGATGGCGTCGGGGTGGAAGACCGAGGCGATCATCTGCTCGTCATGCCGGTCGATGGCGCGGGTATATTTGTTGACCAGCTCGAAGATGGCGGCCTTGTCCTTGAGCACGCGCAGCTCGGCCACTTCCGCCTGGAGGGCCGACACGGCGGCGGCCAGCTCGGCAATATTTGTGTTGTCCATCAAGTTCACCAGAAAAAAAGAAGCCGGACCGGCAGGGGCACCGGTCCGGCAGGGAGGGATTAGTTGGAAGGCTTGTTGAGCGTGGTCAGGATTGGCGTGATGAGGTCCGCCGGCGGCTGCCATTCCACGCCCTGGCGCATGCCGTAGATGATGTTGGGGCTCATCAGCGGGATCACCAGATGCTGCTCGTCGATATATTTGAGCGCGGCATTGATCAGCGCCGGACGGTCTTCGAGGCTTCCCTCGTTGATGGCGGCAAGCAGTTCATCCATTTCCGGGATCGAGTAGAAGGACGAGGTGCCGCCGGTACCCAGGATCGGCTGCAGGCGCTGGCCCACGGGATCGTCGGTCCAGGTCGCCCAGGTGAAGAACAGCAGGTCATGGTCGGTAAAGACGCGGTTGGGACCCTTGAAGGCGAGATAGGCGCCGAATTCCATCAGCGTGATCTGGCTTTCGACGCCGATGGCGCGCAAATCCGCGGCGATCGCCTCGACCAGTTCCTTGGTCTGCGGACGGCCGCCGGGGGCCAGACCGAAGAGCCGCACGGGCTTTGACGTGTCGAAGCCGGACTCTTCAATCAGCGCACGGGCGCGTTCCGGGTCGTAGGGCGTGCCGGTTATGGTGTCGTCGCAGCCGATTTCGCGGCCGCGCAGGCACCAGGCATTCATCGGTTCGGCCGTGCCGAAGAACAGGCCCTGGGTCAGCGCCTCGCGGTTGATGGCGAGGTTGAAGGCTTCGCGCACCTTGGGATCGAACACCGGCGATTGCGGATTGAAGCCGAGGAAGTGGTTCTGCAGCGCCGGGATGATCAGCGTCTTGAGATCGGGATTGGAGTCGATCTGGCTGACCAGCAACGGATGCACATTGGCCACGATGTCGGCCTCGCCTGCCATCAGCATGGCCAAGCGCGTATTGTCGTCCGGCACCACCTGCAGGGTGACCTGGCCGACCTTGGGCGCGCCGCCCCAGTAATTCTCGTAGGAATGCAGCACGATGTTCTGCTGGATTTCGCGCGAGACGAAGCGGAACGGGCCCGTTCCCACCGGCGCTTCAAGGAAGGCGTCGTTGCCGACCTCCTCGATGTAGTTTTTCGGCACGATCGGGAAGAAGGGCTTGAGATCCTTGTCGAAGGTCGGAGTGCGCTCCTTGAGCGTGATCCGGACCGCATGGTCGCCCGTCGCTTCCACCGAAGCGATCTTGCCCACGGCCCAGCTCACATAGTTGAACTTGAGCTCGGGATCCATGGCGCGCTCGAAGCTGAAGACCACATCCTCGGCAGTGAAGGCATCGCCATTGTGGAAGGTGACATTGTCGCGCAGGGTGAAGTCGTAGACGAGGCCATCCTCGCTCACCGTGTAGTCGGTGGCCAGTTCCGGCGCCAGGAGCCCGTTCTGGTCGCGGCCCAGAAGGCTTTCGAACATGTTCGCGAGGACGTTCCAGTCGCCGCCACTGCTGACCCGGTCCGGGTCGGTGGTGTTGATGTCCGTGACCACGGCAAAGACCGCATCCCCATAGTCCTGGGCCTGTACCAGCGGCGTCATCGACACCTGTGCCATCAGGCCCAGGGCGATGGCGGCGGTCAGTGACCGCCAGCGGGTCAGTCTTGCCGTCATTACACTAACGAAGCGCATTCCTGTCTCCTCCTGAATGCACCGGATTTTCCCGGTGCGTTTTTATCGCCGCCCGCTCGGCCTTGCCTGCTTCAAAGGGCAATTCCGTCGAGTTCTTCGGCGCGATGACATGCGGCGCGGTGATTGGCGCCATATGATGCGAGTGGCGGATCGATTTCGGCACAGATCGGGATGGCAACCGGGCAGCGGGTCCTGAAGCGGCAGCCCACATGCTTGTCGGCCGGGCTCGGAATTTCCCCGCGCACGATCTGCCCATTGCTTTTTCCGCCGGTCTCGTTGGCGTGGGCCAGTGCCAGCATGCCCTTGGTGTAGGGATGCAGCGGCCGGCTGAAGAGGGCGCGCTTTTCGGCGATCTCGACCAATCGGCCCAGATACATGACGCCCACCACATCGGCCATGAATTCGACAATCGCCAGGTCGTGGGCGATGAAGAGGTAGGTGAGGCCTTTGTTGTCTTGCAAATCGCGCAGCAGGTTGAGCACCTGGGCACGCACCGAAACGTCGAGCGCCGAGACCGGCTCGTCCAGCACAATGAAGCGCGGATCGACGCTGAGGGCGCGGGCGATCGAGATGCGCTGACGCTGCCCGCCGCTGAATTCATGCGGGAAGAGGCGCGACGATCCGGGCGCGATGCCGACCTCGGCCAGCTTTTCCTCCACCATGTCGCGGCGTTCGGCGGCGCTCATGCGCCCCAGGGCCCTTTGCGGCTCGTCGACGAACTTGTCGACGCGCTGGCGCGGGTTCATCGAGGCATAGGGATCCTGCAGCACGACCTGGATCTGGTGGCGCAGCGCCAGATCCTGTTCGCGGGTGACCTTTGTGAGGTCCATGCCGTCAAAGCTCACCTGCCCCTGCGTAGGCGCTTCGAGCCGCAAGAGCATCTTGCCGATCGTGCTCTTGCCGCAGCCCGATTCACCCACGAGGCCGAAGGTTTGTCCCGGCTCGATGGCAATGGAAACGTCGTCGATGGCGGTCACCATGACGGGGGGCGCGAACAGCGCCTGCTGCGGCTGCCGATATTGCTTGACGATATTGTCGAGGCGGACGAGGGGCTGGTTCATGACCGTGCTGCCTCCTGGGGATAAAGGTGGCAGAAGACTTCCCGGCCATTGTCCAGGGTGACGCGTGGCGGCAGCACCTGGCTGCAGACGCCCATGGCCGAGCTGCAGCGCGTGACGAACGGGCAGCCGCTCTGCGGACGCGTCATGTCCGGCAGCTTGCCCTCGATCGTGGGCAGGCGCTCGCGGGTTTCCGACAGGCGCGGTAGCGTAGCGATCAGTGCCTGCGTATAGGGATGTTTAGGGCTCTCGAAGAGCTCTTCGACGCTGGCCTGTTCCACCACATAGCCCGCATACATGACCACGACCCTGTCGCACAGCCGGCGTACCACGCCCAGGTCATGCGTCACCAAGACCACGGCACAGCCCGTGACGTCGCGGATCTCCCGGAACAGCGCCAGGATCTGGTCCTGCACCGTCACATCGAGGGCCGTGGTCGGTTCGTCGGCCAGCAGCAGGGAAGGCGTTGCCGCCGTTGCCATGGCCGTGGCCACACGCTGGCGCATGCCGCCCGACATCTGATGCGGGAAATTATGCACCCGCCGCTCTGGCGCCGGGATCTCTACGCGCCGCAGCAGGTCCACGGCCTTTTCGCCACGTTCGTGCGGCGGGGTGTGGGTGACATGCTCGAGCAGTTCCTCGAGCTGGCTGCCCACGGTGAAGACCGGGTCCAGCGACATCATGGGGTTCTGCAGGATCATGGTCAGCTGCTTGCCGCGCACGTCGCGCATTTCGCGCTCCGACTTGGCCATGAGATCGCTGCCCTCGAGACGGATCGCTCCATTGGCCCGGGAATTGGATGGCAGCGAGCGGGCGATGGAGAAGCACAGAGTGGACTTGCCGCAGCCCGATTCCCCGACAATGCCGACGATCTCGCCCTTGTTGACGGTGAGCTTGATGTTGGAGAGGGCGCGGACGGTGCCGCGGCGCGACATGATTTCGACATTGAGATTGTCGACTTCGAGCAAGGCAGTATTGGGTGTCATCGTGGTCATCCCAGCCGCGGATCGAGCCGGTCGCGCAACCAGTCGCCCAGCATGTTGAAGCTCAGCACGGTCAGCAGCAGGGCCAGGCCGGGCATCACGGTCAGCCACCAGGCAAAGGTGATGAACTGCTTGCCATCGGCCAACAAAAGACCCCAGGACACAGAGGGCGGCTGGACGCCGAGGCCAAGGAAGGAAAGGCCCGATTCCAGCAACACGACCCGGCCGAAATCGATCGTCGCCATGACGATGACGCCGTTAAGAACATTGGGCAGGATATGCTCGACTGCCACACGCCATGGCGGCACGCCGGCTACCTTGGCCAGGGCAACATAGTCGGACTCGCGAACCCGCAACGCTTCGGCCCTGACGATGCGGGTAAAGGCCGGCCAGGTCGTGAGCGCCATGACGATGATGATATTGGTGGTCGATACGCCCAGCGCCGCCACGAAGGCCATGGCCACGAGAAAGAAGGGCAGCGCCAGGAAGGCGTCGACGACGCGCAGGATCAGCGCGCTGAGAAAGCCGCGCGAATAGCCGGCGATGACGCCCAGGGCGACGCCGATCGTACCCGCACCGGCGACCGAAATCGCCGCAAGCACAAGCGACAATTGCGAGCCATGCAGCATGCGCGTCAGGATATCGCGGCCCAGCTGGTCGGTGCCCAGCAGGTGGGCCAGCGATCCGCCTTCCTGCCAGAAGGGCGGCCGAAGCACGGCTGCAAAATCGGTGGTATCGAGCGAGTAGGGCGCAATTAGCGGCCCGAACATGCCGCAGAAAACGAAGGCCAGCGCGATTGCTGCCGGCACCAGGGGTGGCCGTGATCTTGGCCAGAAGCGACGAAGCGCACCCGGTGGCCGTGCCGCTGGAAACGAGCTTACCGCTGAATCGGTCATTAAGCCTGCCCTATACTTAACACAGCAACTAGTTGGCTCGGGTTGGGGTCTTTGCCCTCATTGTCCGGAGCCGCGGCTGCGTCCTCCACATTTAATTAACGTGTTTAGCATTTCGCTATTTCGCCCGCAAGAGGCAGTTTCGTAGTTTTGAACGCCATCCGGCGGTCAGTTCAGTTATCCCGCTCAAGGAACTTAATATATTAAGTAACGACCTCCACAGAGCACAGTGTTCAGCTCCTTCTGGCCCACGCTCACCACCCATAGGCTGCCTGTTGAGCTATTGTACCACGATCGGCCCCTTGACAGCACAAGCGGTTCGATCACATGTTAATTAATAAGTTAAGCAATATCGATCTTCGAACCATACGTTCAGGGAGGAACTATGATGAGAAATCAGGGGGGGCGGGCAATGACCCGTCGCAGCGTGTTGTTGGGGATGACCTCGGCACTCGTCGTGCCGCTGGGACTGGCAACGGTTATGCCCGCGGCCTGGGCGCAGGACCGCCCGGTCGTGGTCGCGATCACCACCGACATTTCGTCCACCGATCCGCATCGCATCGGCTCGTCCGTGGACCAGGTCTTCGTCGCCAATGTGTTCGAAAGCCTGACCGGCCGCGGCCCGGACGGCGCCACCGTGCCCATGCTGGCGACTGACTACACCGTCAGCGACGACGGCCTGACCTATGAATTCTCGCTGCGCCAGGGCGTGAAATTCCACAATGGCGAGGATTTTGCCGCCGATGACGTGGTTTATAGCTGGCAGCGCGCCGCCGACCCGGAAACCCGCAACCGCTTCGCGCCGTTTCTCGTGAACCGGATCGCGGACATCGCGATCAAGGACGACTACACGATCGCCATCACCCTCAAATCGCTCAGCCCCACCTTGCTGGACGACATGAGCACCTTCTTCCCCATCGTGCCCAAGGATTACGCCACCGAACAGGGAATGGACGGCTTTGCCGCAGCGCCCGTCGGCACCGGCCCGTTCAAGCTCGTCTCGCGCCAGGTGCAGACCAATTTCGTGCTTGAGGCCAATGGCGACTATTGGGGCGACGTGCCCAAGGTCCAGACCGTGGACGTACGCGTCGTGCCCGACGATACGGCGCGGCTGGCCATGATGATGGCCGGCGAAGCCGACATCGCCCAGAACATCCCGCCATTCCTCATGGCTCAGGTCGATGCTTCGCCCGATACCGAAACCCTCGTCCTGCCGGTGATCCAGGAAAACTTCTTTCTCTTCAATCCGCAGTCACCGGTCTGGGACAAGCAGGTGCGTGAAGCCCTGATCGGTGCGGTCGACGTCAATGCCATCGCCCAGTCGCTGTTCATGGGCACGGCCGAACCGCTGCCCGGCTTCTGCCTGCCGGGTCGCGAACTGGCCTGTGACGGCTCCATCGAGGGGGCAGCCTTCGATCCCGAAGCGTCTAAGACCATGCTCGAGGAAGCCGGATTCGATTTCAACCGGCCGCTCAAGATCCTGGGCCTGGCGCCGGGCGGCGCTCCCTTTGCCAAGGAGTTGGTTGAGGCCACCGCGTCCTATTTCAACGCCATCGGCGTCAAGACCGAGGTCATCCTCATGGAAGCAGGCGCCCTGCGCGCCTTCCGCGCCCAGGAGGTCAAGGACTATTCCCAGCACGACCTGATCTTCTACGCCTATGCCGCGCTCAACAGCGATCCGGCTCAGCGGCTGAGCTTCATGCGCACGGGCGGGCCTGGCTCGTTTCATTCCATGCCCGAATACGACGCCATGCTCGACGCCATCGATGCCGAGCCCGACCCGGCCAAGCGCGAGCAGCTGATCGCCGACACGCTCCGCTACATCGATGACGAGGCCTATGTGCTCTCGCTGTGGAACGTTAACGCCGTCTACGGCAAGCGCCGTGACCTCAACTGGGCCCCGCCGCCCGATGTGGTCATGCCCATCTTCTCCAGCCTGGAATGGGCCGGACAGTGATCCCGACGCGGGGCTTCGGCCCCGCGTACTTTCCTACGAACATCAAGGTTTCAGACATGACCGACAATACCGCCCTCAAGAGCGAACTCGATGCCCTGCGCGACCAGGTGCAGGCAATGACCCAGCACCTGACCTATCTCAAGGACCGCCAGGAGATTCTCGACTGCATCACCCGCTACACCCGCGGGCTGGATCGCCATGATCGGGAACTGCTCGAAAGCGCCTTCCACGACGACGCCATCGACAATCACGGCGCCCGCGTCGATCGCAAACCCGACTTCTTCCGCCTGCGCACTGGCGGGCATGAGGAAGCCTCGATTTCCCACCTGCACAGCATCACCAACCATTCCTGCGAAATCGACGGCAACACCGCTCACACAGAGAGCTACGTGATCTTCATTACCCGCCACAAGGACGGGGAGAATATCTGGGTCGGTGGCGGTCGCTATGTGGATCGTCTCGAAAAGCGCGACGGCAAGTGGGGCATCGTGGTGCGTCGTCTGGTCATCGAATTCCGCTTCCCTGGCGATGGTCGCAGCTTCACCAATGGCCGCCAGCCCTCGCTCAAGGGCCAGTGGGACCGCACCGACGTCTCCTTCGAGCGTCCGCTGCAGATCCCGGCCGACATGATGCACCTGCTCGACAACCCGCCCTCCTGATCGGCGCACGCAATCCAGAACAGGCAGCGGGCCGATCCGTTCGGCCTGCCTTTCCACACGTATTGGAGATATTCCCTTGTCACAGAACCCGCTGACCCAGCCTTTCGAAATGGAAGGGCTGTCGCTCGCCAACCGGGTGGTCATGGCCCCGATGACCCGCAGCTTCTGCCCCGGCGGCGTGCCGGGCCAGGATGTCGCCGACTATTACAAGCGTCGCGCCGAAGGCGGTGTCGGTCTCATCATTACCGAAGGCACCTATACCGGCCACGAAGCCTCGGGCGATAGCACCCATGTGCCGCGCATGTATGGCGACGCCGCGGTCGCCGGCTGGAAGCGCGTTGTCGAGGGCGTCCATGCTGCAGGCGGCAAGATCGCGTCCCAGCTGTGGAATATCGGTCTGCGCAATCCTGCACGGCTCAATCTCGACCCCAACGTCAAGTTGATCGGTCCGTCCGGCATTGCCGGCGATGGCACGGTGCTCAGCGAGCCCATGTCGGATGCCACGATTGCCTCGGTCATCGAGCATTACGGCATTGCTGCCGCCAATGCCAAGGCAGCCGGCTTCGACGCCGTGGAACTGCATGCCGGCCACGGCTATCTCATCGACCAGTTCTTCTGGGACGTCACCAACAAGCGCGCCGACCAGTATGGCGGAGACTACCTGGAACGCACCCGCTTTGCCACCGAGGTCATAGCCGCCGTGCGCCGCGGCGTCGGCCCGGGCTTTCCGATTTCCTTCCGCTTCTCGCAGTGGAAGATCGGCAATTACGGCGCCAAGCTCGCGCCCACGCCAAAGGACCTCGAGCGTTTCCTCGAGCGGCTTGTCCTCGCCGGCGCCGACATCTTCCACTGTTCTACCCGTCGTTACTGGGAGCCCGAATTCGAGGGCAGCGACATGAACCTGGCCGGCTGGGCCAAGAAAGTATCGGGCAAGCCGACGATCACAGTGGGCTCGGTCGGCCTTTCGACCGAATTCACCGATCGCGAGGGCGTGGGCAACCACACCAGCATCGAGCGTCTCGAAGAAATGCTGGAGCGCGGCGATTTCGACCTCGTTGCGGTCGGCCGGGCGCTGCTTGCCGATCCCAACTGGTTCCAGAAGATCGTGGCCAATGACCTGGCCAACCTCGTCCCCTTCCACATCGACCTGCAACAGAAGCTCTATTGAGGGAGGCGCCGATGGATAGTCTCGAGGCCAAGGTCCAGTATCTGTTCGACCGCCAGCAGATCCTCGATTGCATCAACCGCTATTCACGTGGTCTCGACCGGCATGACGAGGAGATGATCGCCAGCGCCTATCACGATGATGCGGTGGACAATCATGGGCCAAGGGTAGCGCCGATCCCTGAATTCGTGCGCTGGGTCAACGATGCCCATGCCGGGGCCTTCCAGTCCCATACCCATCACATCACCTGCCACAATTGCGAGATCGATGGCGATGAGGCGCATGCCGAAAGCTATGTGTTCTTCGTTCAGCACAGCAAGGATGGCGTCTATCTCCAGGGCGGCAGCGGTCGCTACATCGACCGGCTGGAGCGCAAGCATGGCGAATGGAAGATCGCGCTGAGGCGCCTCGTCATCGACTGGCGTTTCAAGGCTGCCGACGTGACCTGGGAAGGCCCAAAATCCTTCCCCTCGGGCACCTGGGACAAGTCGGACCTGTCCTATATGCGGCCGCTGGCCGTGGGCGAGAAATAAGGTGGTCGGCCAAACCCTCGTGCCCGCTTTGCCAGCCCCGCCGCTGGTCCATGTCTGCGATCTGTCGGTCGAACTCGGCCCGATCATGGAACTGGGTCAGGGCAGGGCCGGCACGCGGCGTATCATTCCCATCGTCGGCGGCACTGTTGAAGGGCCGGAGCTCTCCGGCACGCTGCTCAATCTGGGCGCCGACTGGCAGACCGTTTATCCCAGTGGCACGGCCGATCTCAGCACCCGCTATGCCATGCGCACTCATGACGGGGCGATCATCGAAATCATCAATCTCGGCTCGCGCCACGGGCCGGCAGATGTGCTCGCGCGTGTCGCAGCCGGCGATGACGTGCCCCCCGACCAGTACTATATGCGCACCCATGCTCGCCTCGAAACGGGCGATCCTCGCTATGCCTGGGTCAACGATGCCCTCTTTGTCGGCACCGGCGCGCGTCAGTTCAGTTCGGTCACGATCTCCCTCTTCAGGCTGGGCTGACGGCGCAGCCTCAGCGCAATGCCCGTAAGGCGTTGAAGATCACGGCAAGATCGATAGCCTCCTGAAAGAGGGCCCCCTGCAATGGCGGAAGGTGCCCCAAGGCAGCTGCGATCATGCAGGCCAGCGACAGCCCGAGGCCGATAAAGACGCTCTGCTGCGCAATGAGGCGAGTGCGCTGCGCGATCCTCACGCCTTCCACGAGCGGCGCAATGCGGTCCGATATCAGCACGACGCCCGCCGCCTCCGACGAGGCCGCGGCGCCCCGCGCACCCATGGCCACGCCCACCGTCGCCTCGGCCAGGGCCGGCGCGTCGTTGATGCCGTCTCCGGTCATCAGCACCGGCGCGTGCCGCATCTCCTCCTGCACGAGGGCGCGCTTGTCGGCCGGCAGCATGTCGCCCCGGGCCGCCGACACCCCGATTTCGGTCGCAACCCGGTCTGCTATATGCTGCTCGTCGCCAGAGGCCAGGATCATGCGGGTGATGCCGAGCCGCTTGAGGGCCGCAATCATGGCGGAAGCCTCGGGACGAATGCGGTCCTGCAGCAGGATGAAGCCCGCCCATTGCCCGTCCACGGCAATGGCGACGGCGAGGGATCCTGCTTTGAGGTGCTCGACAGGCAGGGCAGGCGGCCCGGCCGAAATTTCCTGCGCAACGAAGCGCGTTCCACCCAAGCAAACCGCGTGCCCCGCGACCATGCCCGCGAGGCCCGAGCCGGCCACCTCGCGGACGTCGCCGGGCACCGCGAGTGCCAGGTGTCGCTGATGCGCCGCCTGGACCAGGGCTTCGGCGACGACATGGGTGGAGGCTTGGTCGAGGCTGGCCGCAAGGCGCAGAAGCTCGTCGTGGGCCAGGCCCGAGAACGACATTATGTCCACCACTTCCGCCTTTCCCACGGTGACGGTGCCGGTCTTGTCGAAAATGGCGGTGCGCACATTGGCCAGCGCTTCGATGTCGGCTCCGGTCTTGATCAACACGCCGTGGCGCGCTGCATTCGACATGCCTGAGATCAGCGCGATCGGTACGGCCAGGATCAGCGGGCAGGGCGTGGCGACGACCAGTACGGCCAGGAACCGCGTCGGCTCGCCGGAGATCAGCCAGGCTGCGGCAGCCAGAGCGAGGGTCAGGGCCAGGAAGCCCAGCGCGTAGCGATCGGCAAGCCGGGACATCGGCGCCTTGGACTGCTGCGCGGTCTCCACCAGCCTGATGATCCCCGCATAGGTGCTGTCCCGGGCCGGTCTTGTGACGGCGATGCGCACGGCAGGCCCCGTCAGCGTCGATCCGCTGAGGACGTCCTGGCCCTGGCTGGCCGTGACCGGAAGGGGTTCGCCGGTCAGCGCCGACTGGTCGAGAATGGCGAGGCCATCGACGATGCGGCCATCCACCGGCAGAACTTCGCCATGGCGCAGCAGCAGGTGGTCGCCCACGGCGATGGCATCGATGGGAACGGGTTCGACCACGCCGTCGCGATAGCGCATGGCAGTATCGGCGACACGTCCGAGAATGGCGGTCATGTCCCGTCGCGCACGGCCCTGGGCGTATGTTTCCAGCCATTGCCCGCCGGCATACATGAGGCCGACGACGATGGCCGCCAGATGTTCCCCAAAGGCCAGCGCTGCCAGCATCGACACAGCCGCCAGGATATCGAGGCCGAAATTGCCGCGCCTCAACGACAGCACGATCTGGACCGCGAGGACGGCCACGATCGGGATCGTGCCCAGCGTCCAGGCCAGTGCGGCCAGGTCCGGCCGATCGCCAAGATAGGCCAGGGCGCCTGCGGCCAGCCAGGCCAATGTCGCCAGGGGCAGGACAATGGCCCACCCCATCGCGCTGTCGACCCCGGTCACCGGCGGGTCGCTGAGCCGCTCCGCACGGACTTCCTAGGCTGCCTCCGGCAAGGGAGCGGGGGTTATCGGCAGGCGCGGGTCCCCCCAGAGGCGGTCGATGAGGCTGCGCACGAAGATCCCGAAGCCATAGGCCATTAGCGTCAGCGAAATCAGCCAGCCGAGGAATGGCAGCATGCCGATCAGCCCGGCCAGCAGGATGCCGACCACAAGCGCTGCCACGCGCTTGATCGCCGTATCGATGGGAAGAAAGGCGCGGCCGGCGCGCAGAGCGACGAGATAGACCCCAACGAGGTAGGCGCAGACACACAGCACCAGCGCCAGTATGGCGATCACCGGAATGAGCACGATGCCGACAATGGTCAGCGCCGCGACCGGGATCAATCCTGCCGTCGCCGCAAATCCTATAATGCCCAGGCCCAGCGTACGCAAAGGCTGGGTCGCGGCCCGCCGCTCGAACCGTGCCGTAGCGCGGGGCATCAGCGCGATGATGAGTGCACCCAGAACCACAAGGCTCAGCCACCACAGCCCCGCAGCCCAGACCACCGGCCAGATCCCGGTCAGCACACGGCCCGCGGTCGAGCCGGCCTGACCGGCATAGTCCGTCGATTCAAGCTTTTGATAGCTGACGCGGTCGGCGTCGGCGACCTGGGGCGGCAGGTCGATCGGATTGGGGGCATGCACCCGCACGAGCCCCCCGATCCTGGCATTGGGCCCAAACTCGATCCGGTTTCCGAAAAATTCGAAATCGCCGGAAATGGGCGCATTGAGGGTGAGTGTTTCGGCCGAGACCAGGGCCGTGCCCGAGACAGGGACGGAAAGCGTGACGCGCGCGCCGCTGAGCCGGGCGTTTCCTGCAATGCTCGAGCTGCCATCCACAACCACCGAATTGCCGAAAGCGGTAGCATCCCCGCCCACCGGCTGGCTGATATTGACCGAAAAGCCAGCCGCATAGAGGTCGCCCCCGACGGGCTGGTCCGCCTTGACATCGAAGCCTGCAATATGGGCGTCCCCGGCCACGCGCTGACCCAGCTGCGTATCGAAACCGGCAACGAAGGCGTCGTGCGGCACTGGCGCGTCGAGGACGCCGGACTGCCCGGCGGCATAGGCGTCTCCGCCCAGCGTGAGCCGGCTATCCTCCGCCCCGGCCGGCAGGACCGAGAGCATCATTGCAAATGCTAGAAAAAGGCCTTGTTTCATCTTTCCCCCCTGATCAGCCGGCAAGGGCGGCCGGAGTCTCCGCTCCGCGCCGCCCCAGGTCCGCCGCTAGTGCTTGATCTCGATCTGCCGCTGCTTGCTCGCATATTCGGCGGGCTTGCTGACCGTCAGGGTCAGGACGCCGTTGTTGAAACGGGCATCCACCTTGTCGGCATCGACGGGAAACGGCGTGGCAAAGGATCGGGAAAACGCGCCATAGCTGAATTCGCTCTGGAAACGCCCGCCATTATGCGCCTCGCTCGTCTTTTTCTTTTCGCCCGAGACGGTGATGGTCTGGTCCTCCACCGTCACCTTGACGTCCTTGTCCTCCATGCCGGGCAGTTCGAACTTCAGGGTGAGGGCTGTCTCGGTTTCGCTCAGCTCCGCATCGGGCATGAATTCGGGAAGCGCCTGGCGCGCCGGCATGGGAAAGTCGCGGGTGAACTCGTCGAAGAAGCGGTCCATGCGATCGCGGAATGCGGCAAGGGGTGCAAGGCCGGACCCGGTGAGAAGATCGTTCATCTGATACCTCCTGGAGTGGTTTCGCATGAGAGGTAGCAGCCGCGCCCCACCACGCCTTGACCGTGGTCAAGAACCGGAACGGTGGTTGCGGACGAGGCCGAAATGCATTGGCGCCGTCACCTCATAGCCATGATAGGGCAGTGAAAAAGTCTGCCAGCACTCCGGCAGTGACAGCCGGTCGCTGACGCCCAGTTCCACCACCGCCCGGTCCATCGCCGCCGCGATCGCCCCTGCGTTCGGCGCCGGGCGCAGCGTCATGCGACAGCTCTTCTGCCGGCGCCTCACCGTCCCGGCGACCTGCAGGTCGTCGATATGGGCGATCGGGATACCGATCTCGAGCGTCACCGTAACGCCGTGGCGATTGCGGAAGTAGACATAGATCTCGCTTGCCTGCGACACGGCGGTTCGATCGAGCGAGGGCAGCAGTTCGGCAAGGCCATCCCGTATGGCCGCGTCCAGCGAAGCAGGCTCGAGCGAGGCATAGCGCGTCACCGTCAGCACCAGGTGTGAAATCCGCTTCTGCTCGCCGTGCGGCATGGCCACCGGCGCTGGCACGCTATTCGTGGCCTCTCTCAATTGCATGCTCATGACGCTGCCTCGTCTTGGTCGAGGCGATCCTGGCATGGCGCGCGGGTCGAGATTTGATTTCTGTCAAACCCTCGCGCGGCCTCCGCTTCTAGGCTGGCGCAAACATGGAGGCTTCGATGACATCGGAAAACAGGAAGTTTCAGTTCACCGAGCAGATGGAACTGGCAGGGCACCAGTTGACGGACACAATCCGCGACCTCCTGGCCAAGGGTAATGTCCGCAACCTCGTGCTGCTTTCCGAGACCGGTGACCTGATCCTCTCCGTGCCGCTGACGGCCGGAGCGGTCGTCGGGGGCGTTGTCGTCTTGACGGCACCCTGGCTCGCCATTCTGGCAGCCCTTGCCGGCGTCTTGGCCAAGGTGCAGGTCGAGGTGACCTATGATGGGCCGGAACAGGATGGCTCGGTAGCCGGAGACCCATGATGATCCGGGACATTGTGGTCCACCTCACGGGCTCGCCTGAGGACGAGGCGCGCCTGCACTGCGGCGAAACGCTGGCGGGAAAGTTCGATGCGCATCTGACCGGGCTTCTCGTCCACCTCGAGCCGGAACTGGCCGTCGTTCCCGAAGCAGCCTATGCCGGTGTCAGCCTGGAACTGCTCGAAGAAGCGCGAGAAGCGACCGAAGACCGGCGCAGGCGGTTGGCGCCGCGCTTTGCCAACATGCTCGTGCCCAACGATCTGCGTGTCGTCAGTGGCTGGCGTTCGACCATTGGTGGTGAGCTGGCTTCGGAGGCCCGCGTGTCCGACCTTTTCGTCGGGACGCGTCCCTATGGCGATCCCGGTCGCGAGCATAATGTCGAAGAGGGAGTGTTGTTCGGCTCCGGTTGCCCCTGCCTTCTCCTGCCCCCCGGCCAGCGCCTGCCCATGGTGTTCGATACGGTCCTTGTGGCCTGGAAGAACCGCCGGGAAGCCGCCCGTGCCCTGCGTGACGCCAATCCCTTCCTGCAGCGGGCGCGCCGGGTGGTGGTGGCGATGGCGACGGAAGAAGCCGATGAGGAGACCCGCAGCTCTTCGGGCACCGACGTGGCACGCTATCTCAGCCGCCACGGCATCAAGCCTGAGATTCGCGAACTGCCGGGCTGGCACGCTCCGGAAGACGCAATCCTGAACGAAGCCAAAGCAAGCGAGGCCCAATTGATCGTTGCTGGCGCCTATGGACATTCGCGACTGCGGGAATGGTTGCTGGGCGGCGTCACCAGAACGCTGCTCGCAAGGAGCGAACACCCCGTGCTCATGTCCCGATGACTTGTTGAAGGAACGGTTCGGGCGTATTGTCGAGCCAGTTTCCGAGGCCAGAATGCGTCTGTACGGGGGCATCAAATACTGGGCATATCTTGTGGCGCCGGCTCTGGTTGCTGCGAGCTATCTGGCGCTCCGCCTCATGGAGCGGGTCTTTGACGTCCTCCTGGTCGCCACTATCTTCGTGCCGGCTGTGCTGGCCGCGGCGATCCTGGGCGGGTTCGGGCCCGGCATAGTGGCATCGACCATCGCCTCCCCGATCATTTTCTTCCTCCTGTTAAATGCCTATCCGCCCGATGTGCTGGTGGCCAATCTGGCGCTTTTCATCCTGATCGGCATCGGACTGGCCCTGGGCGGCGGAGAACTCTTCGCCGCGCGCAGGCGCGAACAGCAGACCGCTGAATTTCTCGCCTCGCGCAGCGCCGAGTTGCGCGCGCTGCTCGACACGGTGATCGATGCGGTCGTGGTCATCGACGCCGACGGCACGGTACGCAGCATCAACCCGGCCGCCGAGCGACAATTCGGCTATTTTGCCGAGGAAGTGGTGGGCAACAATGTTTCCATGTTGATGCCCGAGCCCTATCGCAGCCGCCACAAGACCTATCTCGACCACTATCTGCAGACCGGAGAAAAGCGCATCATCGGCTCTGACCGCGTGGTCGTGGGTGCCCGCAAGGACGGCACCACCTTTCCCATGAAGCTGGCCGTGGGCGAAATGGCCTTCAACAAGCAGCGGCACTTCATCGGCTTCGTGCGCGATCTGACCGAGGTGGAGGACACGGCAGCCCAACTACAGGAGTCGCAGAACGAGATAGCCCGGCTTTCGCGTTATACCGAACTGGGCGAAATGGCGTCCACGCTCGCTCATGAGCTCAACCAGCCGCTCTCGACGGCGGCGAACTATGTGCAGGGCGCTCGGCGCATGCTTGAGATGGCCGAGGACCCCAAGCTGGTCCGGATAAGGGCCGCACTCGGAGACGCCGCTGAGCAGATCCTGCGCGCCGGCGATATCATCCGCCACTTGCGCGAATTCGTTACGCGTGGCGATGCCGACAAGCAGGACTGCGATGTCAGGAACCTCATCGAGGAAGCGGGCGTGCTGGCCCTGCAGGGCGCGCGTGGCATGGGCGTGCGCACCTTTTTTGAGTTCACAACCGCGTCAAAGGTGCTGGCGAACAAGGTTCAGATCCAGCAGGTCCTTGTCAATCTGATGCGCAATGCCATCGAAGCCATGCGCGACACCCCGACCAAGACCCTGGTGGTGCGGACATCGGACGCCGATGGCGTCGTTGCCATAGACGTCATCGACAGCGGCTCGGGCATCGCTCCGGAAATCGCCGACAGCCTGTTCCAGCCATTCGTGTCGGGAAAGCGCGGTGGCATGGGGGTAGGCCTCTCAATATCAAAGCGTATCGTCGAGGCGCATGGCGGTACCATAATAGCCACAGCAAATACCAATGGCGGAACCAGGTTCCGGTTCACGCTGCCCGTACTTGGTGCCGAGGAGGGCTCCGATGTCCAGTGATGTTGTCGTGCATGTCGTCGATGACGAAGAGCCAGTGAGAAAATCGCTCGCCTTCCTCATTTCCACTGCCGGCTATGCCGTGCGCCTGCATTCTTCGGCGATCGCGTTTCTGAACGGCGCGCCCTATCCGCATGGGCATTGCCTGGTTGCCGATCTGCAAATGCCGGACATGGACGGGGTCGCCCTGCTTAAGCGCCTGCGCGAAATCGGCCATGCTCTGCCATCCATCGTTCTGACGGGCCATGGCGATGTGCGCATGGCGGTGGCGGCCATGAAGGAGGGAGCCATCGACTTCATCGAAAAGCCTTTCGAGGACACGCTTCTGCTCGATGCCATCGAGCATATGGTGGACCAGGCCGGCGAGGGGCTGCAGGGTGACCGGGACCGGCAGGACATAAAGGACCGCCTCGCCAGCCTCAGCGAGCGCGAGCGACAGGTCTTCGACGGCATCGTGACGGGCAAGGCGAACAAGACCATTGCGATCGAGCTCGACCTCAGCCCGCGTACGGTTGAGGTCTATCGCGCGCATGTCATGGCCAAGATGAACTGCAAGACCTTGCCGGGCCTTGTTCGCATCGCCATGGAGGCGGGGGTTGACATGGCTAGTGAGTAATGTTTGCCAGCACGGCTGATTCGGGTTCTGCTAGGGGTTAATACTAGGTTAAGGACCTGAATTTTCTTTCGCGGTTTTGACTGCAATCTTTAACTCCACGTTAAGGGTGGAGAAAAAGATGACGCTACCATTCAATGCCCGCCTGTCGGATGTCCATACGGCCTCCCCGGCCTTCTCGCCGCTCGCCGGTGTTACGCTGGATGCCCTGTCGATTTACCATGGCAACTGTGAAATCTATGGGCAGGGAGAAGCGGCAGGTATGCTTTACGTGGTCGAGTTCGGTTGTGTCCGGATCGGACGGATCACCTCAGAAGGCCGTCGCCAGGTCGCCGGCTTCTGCTTTGCCGGAGATGTTTTTGGCTGGGAGAGCGACGCGGAGCACGAGTTTTTCGCAGAAGCTGTCGAAGTCACCGGCCTGCGGGTGCTGCGCCCTGGCCGGGATGCCGATGCCCCTGCAATGCTGCTGCCCCTGATCTTGAAAACCCTGAGGCGCTTCCAGCAGCACCTGCTGGTTCTGGGGGGCACCAGCGTCGATGAGCGCTTCGCCGCCTTCCTCTGTCAGCTGGCCGAAAGGCAGGGTGGCGAGACCCTCGTCCAACTGCCCATGCCGCGCAGCGACATCGGCGACTATCTGGGCGTCAGCTTTGAGACGGTGTCGCGCATCCTGCGCCGGCTCAAGGAAAGCGGGATCCTTCGCACGCCGGACACCCACTCAGTCGAAATCCTCGATCTGCCGCGCCTTCAGGAGATCTGCCGCCAGTAGTCCGGCGCTTTTGACCACGGTCAAGCGCGGATGCGCCAAGGGCGCTACCACAGGTTCGGCGGTTCCGACCGGGGTATCATCTACTGCCGGACCGATCAGCCGATCGAAGACGCCATCCATATCATGGAAGACAGGCAGGTGCGCAGGCTTCCAGTGATCGACGGTAACAAGCGTCTGGTAGGCATGCTGTCGCTCAGTGATGTCTCGCACCATGCCAGCCGCGATCTTTCGACCGAACTGGTGCACGCCGTGGCGGCATCCCATTCCTGAAGACAGCGCCGCGCTGCGGCCGGTGACGAGGTGCACCGGCCGGAAGGCTTCATCACCGAAGGCTCCTTGGCGTCGGGACAAGCAGTCCCCGCCTTTCCATTTCGGCTAGCACCGTGGCCGGGATCGGCCGGCATGAACAATTGGCGGCATGCTCGACATGCCATTCGATGCGCTCGTCCATGCTCGCATCGCGGCCCAGCCGGTGTGTCAGGTGCCATTCCCGGTTAAGCCGGGGCGGGGCTTCCCGAACGGTATTTGAAGGCCCGCGCGTCACTGTGCGTCTTCCGTTTCGATATGGGGTCGCGTCAGCTTTTCGATGCCCAGCACCTTGAGCGCGAGGCGCTCATAGAAGGGTTCGGCCTCGCCATTGCGGATCTTGTGCAGGAAATAGCGCTCGAAGCCGACCTTCGCCGCATGGACCCAGGCTCCGGACGAGGACCAGTTCACGTTGCGGGGCGGTATCTGCGGCTGGGCGATGAAGGCGATGCCGTTATCGCCGAAATCGGCGAGGCATACGGCATTCCAGGTCGCTTCCGCATCCGGCTCCTCATGCAGGATCAGCCGGCTGATATTGCGCACCGCTGCGGCCACCATGGATTCGATCATGAAGCCGGTCTTGGGTACACCCACGGCAAGCGGCGTCTTGCCCGTCGGCGCGATCGCCACGCAGACGCCGATGGCAAAGATTTCGGGATAGGCGGGATTGCGCTGGTGCCGGTCGACCAGAACGAAACCGCGCGCATTGGTGAGGCCCTGGTGCCCGCGCAGCGCCTCGACGCCGCGAAAGGCGGGGATCAGCATGGTGAAGACCGATGCCAGTTCCTGCGTCTGGCTCACCTGGCCGTCGCCGCCGATCTCGCTGACGAAAACCGATCCCTCTGCGATCCTGTCGGTGCGGGCATTGGTGATCCAGCGGATATGGCGCTGGCGCAGCTCGTGCTCGAGCAGAGATCTGGTATCGCCCACGCCGTCGAGACCCAGATGCCCGACATAGGGTTCGGGCGTGACAAAGGTCATGGGCACCTTGTTGCGGATCCTGGCATCGCGCAGCGCCTTGTCGAGAATGAAGGCGAACTCGTAGGCCGGCCCGAAGCAGGAGGCGCCCTGCACGGCGCCGACGACGACCGGCCCGGGCTGGGCCATCAGTCGCTTGAAAGCTGCATGCGTCTGCTCGGCGTGGTCGGCCGTGCAGATGGAGTGGGAAAATCCGGGCTCAGGTCCCAGTCCCGGCACCTCGTCAAAGGCGAGGTCCGGCCCGGTGGCGATCACGAGGTAATCGTAGGAGATGAGGCTGCCGTCGAGCAGCTCGATCTGGCGCTCCGCCGGCAGCAACCGGCGCGCGCCCTGCGGTTCCAGGCCAATGCCCCGGCGGGCCATGATCTCGGTGAGGTCGACCTCGACCTTGCAGCGCTCCCGCCATCCCACCGATATCCAGGGATTGGAGGGGACGAAGGCAAACCTGCTGCCCTTGCTGACCAGCGTGATGGCATGGGTGGAGTCAAGCGCCTCGCGCAGCGCATAGGCCGCGACCGTCCCCCCCAGTCCGCCTCCCAGAACGACGACATGGGTCATCTGCTCCTCCCGGTGGCCAGGGCGTCGGCGTGGCAAGCTCTGTCGGCTCTACGCGTCGTCGTGCGACCGGTCATATGGATTTTTGGGTGCAGCAGCACCTCGGTCATTGTGGTGATCATCGCGACCTCCTCGGATTTGAGCCGACACTGCCCCCTGGCCGCGCGCATCGCCTTGACGCCGATCAAGAGCGGGCTTTTTTGATTTTCGTCGGGCGCCGCGCCCGCTCTGGCTTACCATCAGCGCCTCATCCGAGGAGGCCAAGCCATGTCCCACACTCCGATCCCGCACCAGTCCCTGATCCTTGTCTGCGATGGCGCCAAGGCACTGCTTTTCGAAAATGCCGGCGACAATCAGGCGCTCGATCTCGTCCACGTCGGCATTCAGGTGGAGCCGCATCCCCCGACCCGTGATCTCGGTACGGATCGCCCCACCCGGGTCTACGAGAGTGGTAATGCATCGCGCAGTGCTGCCGGTGAGGTCGATCTGCACATGCGTGCGGAAGACGCCTTTCTTGCCCGCGTCGCGCTCCGTCTCGAAGAGCAGGTGAAGGCCCGGCGCAGCCGCCACGTCATCATCGTGGCACCGCCGCGCGCCCTGGGTGTCTTACGGCCGCAACTGGGCGCTGCCACGCGGGAAGCGCTTGCCGCCGAATTCGACAAGGATCTCGCCGGCCGCCCGACATCGGAGATCGAGCGCCATCTGGCCAAGCTTGCCGGCCTCAGTTGAAGCCCTGGTCGCCTTGCCCGCTGCCGGCGCTTTCGGTGGTCCGGCTGCGCAGCGCCAGTGCACGGCCGAACAGCCGGCGGGCGTCAGCCGTCTGCCCGATCTGGCGCAGCAGCTGGCCATAGCGATAGAGCGCGTCGATATTGTCCGGGTCTTGCGAGAGCACCTGGCCATAGCCCACCGCAGCCTGCCGGAACCGGCCATTGCGATGCGCCGCCGTCGCCAGCGCCAATGCAGTGGGAACCGCTCTGGGCTCGAGGTCGTCACCGAGATTGAGCCCGCTGCGCGTCGCGACATGGATGCATTGCAGCGGCTTCTGTCGCGTGCCGAACAGCAGCTTGTAGGGCTCGTCGCCGCGCATGAAGTCGTAAAGGCCGACGCCTCGCTCGATGAGGGTGCGGATCGAATATCCGTGCAGGAGCAGGCCCGGCGAGGGGCCGGCAAAGCTTTCGTCCCGCCCCGTCATGTAGAAATGCGCCGCCCGCTTGATCGGGTCGACAAAGGTCGCAAGCGCGGCGACCATGCGGCCGTTTTCGCGCAGGATGGGCATGAAGAGGTCGCCCCGGACGAAGGCCTGCAGCAGCATCTGCCGGTTGGTGGCAACGATCCGCCGCGCCCGCTCCGCTCCCTTGCGCTCTTCCCATTTAGCGACCCAGAGCCGGTTCATGGCCTCCACGTCGTCGACGATGCTGGCCGCGCTCGGCAAGGTGATCTCGAGGCTGGGATCGGCATCGAGCGCCCGCAACAGGCGCCGCAGCTTCTGCCGCATGTTGGGGCTGAGGCTCGAGAGGTAATCGTCCCAGTCATCGGGCAGCGGCACTTCCGGGCAGACCAGATTGTCGACATTGTCCCGCCGGTTGACGCGCGCCTCCGTCCCGATCCTGAGGTCGGGACCCGATAGATGGTTGAGGAGCTTGAGATACCGCATGTCGTCGGCAGCGACATAATCGAAGCTGAGCTGGTTCCAGTGCAGCAGTTTGAGCGCCCGCGCCAGGGCGGGCATGGCCGACCGCGCCCGGTCTGGCAACGCCACGATGCCGGTATAGTCGGCGCCGTAATTGCCCGCCATCAGCAGCTCCGACACGCAGTGCCCGTCCGCGAGGGCCCTGGTGCGCATCCGCAGTGGCAGGAAGGCCTCGTAGCGCGAACGCGGCGTGGGCTTGGCCGCCAGCACGAACCAATGTCCGTTAAAGGCGGGCAGCCATTGCCGGAGGAACCCGTGGGAGAGGAAGTAGCGCGCATGCGGGTCGGTGGCATAGACCTCGTCCCAGTCGTCCGCCATGCGGTCCAGTTCTTCGATTGTGTCTATCAGATCGACGATCACGGCCCTTCCTCCAATCCGCCACGGACAGGCTAGCAGCCTCCGTGGCGGGCGCGAATTCGCCCACTCGGCCTAATCCGGCCGGTCAAACCGGGATTTGGTGGCCCCGGATATAGGCCCATATGTCGCGATTGACCGCGGTGATCCGCTCGATGGCCATGTTGAGACGGTTGAGCTCGGTCTCGTCGAGCAATTCCACCTTGCCGTATCTGAGGTCTTCCCCCACATCGGCGACGCGCATCAGCTGGGTGCTCGCCGCCCCCTTCTCGTCGAAGGAATAGATGCAATGGTTGAACTTGTTGCGGATGCCGCTTTCTTTGCCGAGCCGATCGGCAAAGCTCAGCACGGCCGCCTTGTCCTCTGGGGACGTGCTCTCGAGCTTGGCCAGACGCTGGATCAGGTCGAGCCGGGCCCGTGTCGTATTGAGCGTGAGGAACACCACGATTGCCGCTTCCTTGCTGGTGCCCATCAGCTGGGCCATGAGATAGATGAAAAGGCTTTCCGTGTTGGTCCAGACATAGTTCATGCGGCCAACGAGCAGCAGCGTCTGGTTGATGGCGTTCATGGCGATGCCTAATGCGCGGGACTGTCGGGGCGCTGGCTGCTGGTCGTCAGCCAGTGCGCAGCTGCCTGCGTGCGGTTATGCACGCGCAGCTTGCGGATGATGTTGTGAACATGGACCTTCACCGTGTGCTCGGAGAGGTTGAGCCGCGCGGCGATGATCTTGTTCTGCAGGCCCGCCGAGAGCAGGTTGAGGACGTCCCGTTCGCGTTGGGTCAGGTCCGTCGCCTCCGACAGATCCAATTGCTGAGGCGCCGGCCTGGCCTCGCTGCGGCCGGCATGATCCCGCCCGCCGTGACTGACCATCATTTCGAGCGGCATGTAGATGCCCCCGGCCAGGAGCAGGCCGAAAGCGGCCAGCCAGGTGGAAAGCGCCAGCGAGATCGGCACGATGCCCTGCACCAGCCCGCGGGCCATGAGATCGTCGGCATCGGCCGGCACATGCAGGGGCCCGTTCACCAGCAGCGCAATTGCGGCATCGGGATAGAGCCGGCGCAGACGCATCGTGGTCGCGGCGACGTCCGCCTGCTGCCCGGCATGCACCGCCACCAGTGCAACCTTTTTTTCCTCGCCATTGCACGCGCTGACAAGATCGACCTGGTACGCCTCGTAACTGTCGGCGACGGCCCGTGCCAATGTTCTGGTGACCACGTCGGGTCGCGCGAGGAAAAGGATGCGTTGGGGCTCTGCCGTGCTGTTGTCCGGCGACATCCTGCTCTCGTCCTCAAAGTCGAATTCTGCTCTGGCCATCGATGATTCCCCCTCCCGATCGGTACGGCTATGCGGCCAATCCGCGACGCCCTCCACCGTCGGAGCTAACTCGTCCTGGCCATTACTGCCCGGAGCCGATGAGAGGTGTTTGCGCGGCGTCAATTTTTCGGCGTCTCGGACAGGCGCGCGGGTTAGCTCGAATTGGCGGCTTAACTTCGGGACCGGATCAGAGTGGGATCGAAGCGTTCCAGGTGGGCCCTGGAATGGCGATCACGGGTCTTCCGTGCCGCCGGCCGGTCGGTGTCCCTCACGGGCCGGGCCATCAGCCCACGGTCAAAGATTGCGATGCCTTTGCTCCTTGCCGACAGCGGCAGGGAAACGAGTTCGTACATCCTCATGACCGTTAGCACGGGCGGCAAGGCATATGACCCTTTAGAGATGACTGGGGTTTTGCCGACCGCTTCTTGAACGGAGACTATCATGACCCGTCGGCACAACAACAACCACTACAACCCGATCGATCCCTCGCAGGATCAGGACCAGTCCCAGCTCCAGGCCGAACTGCAGGCGCAGCTCCAGGCCGAGCTTCAGGCTCAGGACCAGAAGCAGGATCAGGATCAAAAGCAGGATCAGGATCAGAAGCAGGATCAGGACCAGAAGCAGGATCAGGACCAGGGCCAGTGGCAGCATTCGTCCAGCGAGAACCTCAATGCCAATGGCAACCTGAACGGTAACCTCAACGGCAATCTCAACTACAATGAGAACGTCAGCACCACCGACGTGAAGGTGGATGTGGACGTCGATCTTGACCTCGATCACCTGCGCACGCCGGACGACAATGACTTCGGCGATTTCGACATGAAGGATGTCAGCTTCGACAATATCTTCATGGCCGACGACGACTCCTCGATCAGCTATGATCCAGGTGACGACGTCAATTTCGAAGACATCTTCAACGATGCCTTTGGCACGGGCAACAACAACTCTGCCTTCGCCGTCAACCAGATCGCCGACCTCGTCGACAATGACAGCCTCAGCAATGTCGGTATGGACAATTCGGGCACCTACAACCTGAACTGGCATGCCACCGGCGGTAATGCCACTGCTGGCGACGGCATTGGAGGTGGTGGCGGCGCCGGCGAGGCCGACGGCCGCTTCGGTGGTCACCATGGCGAGGACAGCTCGGGCTGGCGCATCGATGCCGGCGACGACATCGCCGCCTCGGCCGCGTCCAGTGCTGCCGCGCAGCTGACTTCGAACGCCTTCTCCCAGGAGATCGTGCTCG